>Ga0126377_10000042_pt1 | contig 53370 bp, 78 predicted proteins | sample PanSoiMetPlot_22_FD_92647 | JGI IMG/M metagenome (GOLD analysis project Ga0126377, IMG submission 92647) | Tropical forest soil microbial communities from Panama - MetaG Plot_22 | ecosystem: Environmental > Terrestrial > Soil > Tropical forest > Bulk soil | place: Panama | collected 2016-02-17 | reverse complement strand
CGTCCCGTCACGCTTGAACTGAAACTCGCCGGGTTGCTGCGTGCCCGCATCGTCCTCAGTCCAGATGTAGAACACCCCATCGCTATAGGCCCCCGCGTTCCACACGCGCTGATTCGCGGCGGCGCCGGTCGCGCTGTACTTCACGTCTGCATCCGGGCTGGTGACGTTGACATGTTTCGTGGAGATGTTGCCGCTGAAATAGCCGTTGCGCCAGCGCAGCCCCGTCGAGCCGAGGTCAATGGAGGCGTCTGGATACGGCAGGTTATTCGCGCGGTAGAGCACGTAGGCCGCGCCGTCGCCGAGGATGACCTCGTTGTTGCCCCCGACGTAGAGACCCCCGATCCACGTGGTGCCGTCAGCACTCTTCCAGTTAATCGCCTTAGAGTTTTCGAGGTAGATCGCATCGCCCAGTTGCAGGAAGCTCGGGCCCGTGATCCCGCCGCCATCGGCGATGGTGACGCCCGAGTTTTGAATCAGCTTCCCGGTCGTGCCATCGAACCGCGCGACGGCGTTGTCGGTGGCCGACGCGGGCCCGACCACCACGGGGTTCCCGGCGATGTCGATGCTGGCGGATGCATGCACACTCGCGACGTTGATGCTGCCGCTCGCGTAGTAGTCCGTCGCGTTGTAGATCGCGCCCGCATCGTTGATGCAGGGACCGGGATGACTCTGTATCAGCTTCCCGGTCGTGCCATCGAACCGCACAATCCCTTCGTCGACGGCTGATGCAGGCCCGACCACATTGCCGGTCCCACCGCCGCCGGGAGGCGCCGCGAAGGTGCCGTCCGCGCGCAAGAAGTTGGTCGTGCCGCCGGGATAGCCGGCGAGCCCTGTCACGCTGACCGGGTCGCTGCCGGCGCTCGCATGCGTCGAGGCGTGCGCGGTCGGCGTCCGGGCATTGGTGAGACGGCTGTCGTTCCCGGCGCACGCACTGGTGGCGCTCGTCCCGAGCGTCCGCAGCGAGCCGGTCCCGGCCACGGCATCGACCGCCATCGGGTCCGCCCCGCCTGGCTGGTGGGTGGTCGCGTGGGCCGTGGGCGTCCGGGCATTCGTCAGGCGCGCGTCGTTGCCGGCGCAGGCGTTGGTCCCCGCGGTGCCGAGCGTGCGGAGCGACCCCGTACCCGCCGCCGCATCGACCGCCATGGGATCGCTGCCCCCGGGTTGATGCGTCGAGGCGTGCGCGGTCGGGGTGCGCGCGTTGGTCAACCGGCTGTCGTTCCCCGCGCAGGCACTCGTCGCGCTGGTGCCCAGGGTGCGCAGGGACCCGGTCGCCGCAGCGGCGTCCACCGCCATGGGATCGCTGCCCCCGGGCTGGTGGGTCGTGGCATGAGCGCTCGGGGTCGCGGTCGGGGTCGCAAACGTGCCGTCGCCGCGGAGAAACGTCGTCGTCGTGCCCGAGAGCTTCGGCAGGAGCCCGTGCGCGCCCGTGGTCGCGTTCAGCGTCGTGACATCGCTCGTCGCGGCGAGTTCGTCCAGCTTGATCGGGTCGCTGCCGCCGCTCTTGTGCGTGGTCGCGTGCGCCGTCGGGGTGCGCGCGTCCGAGAGGCGCGGGTCGGAGGTGGACACCTTGCTCGCCAGGTCGGTCGTCAGGTTCGTGACCTGGCTCTCGGCAATCGTGACCGGGTCGCTGCCGCCGCTCGCATGGGTCGCCGCGTGCGGCGCCAGTGTGCCGGGCGGGCCCTGCGGCCCGGTGTCGCCGGTGTCCCCCTTCGGTCCCTGAGGACCGGTGGGTCCTGGGTCACCCTGCGGCCCGGCGGGGCCGGTGGCGCCTGTCGCGCCGGTGGGTCCTTGCGGCCCTTCGGGGCCGGTCGGCCCGGTCGCGCCCGTCGCGCCGGGATCGCCTTGCGGGCCGGCGGGGCCGGTCGCCCCGGTGGCACCCGTCGCACCCTGCGGGCCCTCGGGACCTTGCGGCCCTTCGGGTCCGGTGGCGCCGGTCGGGCCGGTCGGTCCTGGCGGCCCCTGGAGTTGGCCCGCATCCAGCCAGCTGCTCGTGTCCGCGTCCCACACCCACAGGTGTCCGGTGTCGGCCGCAATCCAGGCGTCGCCGGGCGCGCCGGTCGACGGCAGGTCACCCTCGCTCGGCACCGTGCCTTGAATCGCGATACCAGTCCCGGGCGGGCCCTGGGGTCCTTCGGGGCCGGTCGGGCCTGGGATGCCCTGGATGCCTGGAGGGCCTTGCGCCCCGGTGGGGCCAGGGTCTCCTTGCGCCCCCTCGGGCCCCGTGTCGCCTTGTGGACCTTCGGGTCCGGTCGCCCCGGTCGCCCCCGCCGGTCCCTCGGCGCCTTCGGGTCCAGCAGGCCCGGTCGGGCCGGCGGGTCCCGGCGGGCCAGGGGGACCCGGCGTCCCGTCGCCGCCATCCCCGTCCTCGTCGTCGGAGGTGACCTCCTGGGTCGGCGCGAGCGCCTCGCCCGCGAGCTTTTGCAGCTGCGCGATCGTCTGCTCCTGCTCATTACTGGCGTCGGCCAGGTCCCCCGCCGTCTGCTCGGTGCCCTGCAGCCGCGCCTCCAGGTCGAAGGCCCGGTCCCAGAGCAACCGGATCGACTGCTGCGCCCGCCAGTCGCCGATGTCGTCGACGTGCGGGTACTGCTTGGTGAGGGCGGGTGGGGGCGTGACCTTGATCGCCATCGGCCTAGCCCGGCGCGGCGGTGGGAACAGCGCCGCCACTGGCTTGCGCGGCCAGCACGGCGTGGGTCATGGGCCGGGACGGGTCGAGGTCGTCGTTGCCGAAGGGCTGCACGGTGATCGCGCGGGCCGCGCCCCAGGGCTGAATGACGATCACGGTCTCGTCGCGATAGAGCCAGAAGGGCGCGGCGCTCGTGAGCACGTACTTGATCAGCACCCCCTTGACGGCCTGGAAGCCGTGGAGGAACCGGCGCTGCTTCTGTCCGCCCGTGGCAGGGATTGCATATGCATGTGTCGTGGTGTCGCCGACCTGGTTGTGCTGCACGGCGGTGGTGAGCGTGACCTCGGCGGTCGACTTCAGCGTGATGTGGCCGTAGAGCGGGTAGAACCAGCCCGGCAGCCCGTGGTTGGTCTCCTGCGTCTCCCAGCGCGTGAGCTGGAAGGGCTCTTCATCGAAGATCGGTTCGGCGGAGTAGAGCCGGCCCGGGTGCGCGTCGACCGGGAAGAGACGCCACACGCGTCCGAGGTGCTGGTCGGCGAGCGCGAGCTGCACGACGCGCCGCCCGGTGGTGTTGACGGTGAGCGTCTCGACCACCGTGCCGTCGACTTCGACCTGGACCTGCTTGTCCTGCCCGTAGGTGTCGCACTCGAAGATGACCGCCTTGAGCCACTTGTCCGCGCGTGTGCCGAGGATCGAGAAGTTCTGGTTCCAGTTGGTCTGCTCCGAGGGCTCCGGGTCCAGGTGCCACCGGTGCGTGTAGAGCAGCCCGGGGTTGGGGTCGATCGCCACGAAGCGGAAGACGTGGCCGCGCCCCCACGGGAGCGTCAGATGCACGACCTGCCGCCCGAGCGCGGTGACGCGCCAGAAGGGCTCGCTCGTCGCCGGGTTCACTAGGCGCACGTCGTCGACGTAGACCTCGATCTGCTTCTCGACGCCGCCGGTGTCGCAGTAGAGATCGAGCCCCGTGTAGTACTGGTCCCACTGGTTCTCGAAGTGGATGTCCCACCCGGCGATGCGCGGCGGCTCTTCGAGGTAGATCCAGTCGGCGCGGTAGAGCAGCCACGGGACGCAGTCGGCCTCGGGGCGGATGCGGACCATATGCGCGGGGACCGCCGGCCAGGAGAACTTGAACTTGTGCCGGTTGTCGCTCTGGACATCGAACTCGGCGACCAGGGTCCGCACCCCGCTGAAGTCGCGCTCGATGAGCACGTGCTTGGTCACGCCGCCGGCGTCGCAGTCGATCGTGACGCCGGTGAGCCAGACCTCGTCGGGCGAGTTGAGGTCGTCCCAGTTGGTCACCCGCGTGTTGGTGAGATCGGGCTGCAGCGTGATCGCATACCCGAGCTGATAGATCGTCGGCGGCGGGCCCGCGGTCGACCAGGAGAGCTCGCAGGCAATCGAGTGCGCCTTCTGCGGGTTCACCCCGAAGGCATCGACCAGGAAGCGCTCGCGGCCGCTGCCACCGCCGCTGACGGCGATCGCGGTGTTGGCGTGCGTCTCTTCGTTGAGGAAGACCTGCGCGGTGAGCGTGGTGCCGGCGCAATCGGCGTCGAGGAAGAGATCGCCAAAGAGCTTCTCCTCGCGCCGGCCGCCGGAGGCCGAGCCCGTGCGGATGCGACACGCGATGGGGAGGCCGTCGTCCGAGGTGCCGTCATGGGAGTAGCTCGCGCCGGTCGCGCGGCCGCCGATGAGGAGCACGTCCTCGTCCTCGCCCTGGAGGACCGCCGGGGGCCGGCCGAACGTGTAATGCCGCCAGAACTTCTGCAGGATCGAGAAGACCAGCACCTGGCGATTGCCCCCGACGTCCTGGTACTGGAAGAAGAGATCGTTCTCCCAGCAGGTCAGGCGCAGCGCCTCGGGGACGGTCTTGTCGATCGGCACGTAGCCGTTGACGGCGGTGCCGTAGAAGAGCGGGTTGATCGCTTCCGAGAGCCAGTCCTCGGGGCCGCCCTGGGTCGCGAAGACGCCGTCCTCGGCCACGAAGAAGACGAATCCCCCGGGCCCGGTGCAGAACGCCCACCGCGCGACGAGGCCGCGCGTGCAGAGTGCGGGGGTGGCCGTGACGCCCTGCGCGCCGGTGAGATTCGGATAGAGGAAGTAGAGCCGCAGACGGCTGAAGACGAACGCCTGGTGCCCGAGGATCCCGCCGTTCATCAGCTCCTCGGAGGGCGCACACACTTCGACGTTGCCCGAGGCGGACCAGTGATCCGGCTGGCCGGCGATGCAGAAGTAGACGTGCCCGGGCCGGTGCGGATCGCCGCATCCGAAGAGCATCCCTTCGACCGGGCCCCAGAGCGCCGGGAGCGGCTGCGCGAGTACGGTCTCGCCGGTCGTGTCGCGGAGGGTGGGCACGGGCTGGAAGTGATCGGTCGGCAGCGTCCCGGCCGCCGCGATCTCGGCGTCGCTCAGGCCGTCGTCGAAGACCTGGCCGTCGCCGTCGTTCTCGCCGACGAAGTACCAGTCGTCGATGAGTGAGCCGCCGCGGCGGTAGATGCGCTGGCGGATCTCGGAGTCGCCGTAGGCCGGCGGGTCGACGCTGATGTGGCGACGCAGCGGATCGATCACCGCGGTCGCGAGCTGCTCGGCGCTGCCGTTGCTTTCGGCGCCGGTGCGCGGGTCGTAGTTGGTGATGCGGTAGTCGTAGGGCTGCGCGCCCGGCTGCGCGGTGTCGGGGCCCCAGCCGCCGGTGAGGGCGAGATCGTCGAAGCCGATCGCGATCGGCCCGTTGCCGTCTTCGGTGGTGCGGACGTAGAGGATGACGCCGGTGACGGTCGACCAGTCGCGCCCCTGGGTGTTGCCGATGCGCTGGAAGTCGCCGCGGCGCAGCGGCGCGCCGGTGAAGCCGTAGCCGAACCACTGCTGCGAGCCGGCGCCGATCTGGAACGACTGGGCGCGCGCCGAGTCGGCTTGCTCGCGGGTGGTCTGCCAGCTGGGACGCGTGTCGTCGTAGCCGCGTGCCTTGGCATCGGCGTCGCGCAGGGCGTGGATGCGCGCCGCTTCCGCCGCGTCGATCTGCGCCTGCTGCGCCTGGAAGAACTGCACGTAGTCGTTCGGGCGGAAGGCCTTTACATATGCATCTTGATTGCTGCCGGCGTCGTTGGGCGTGCCCGGGAGCACGAGCGGATCGAAACTCGGGCTGCAGACGATGTAGATGCGGATCTCCGCCATCAGGTGCGGGTGCGACGTCTTCATCCAGACGCGCACGAGATCGTCGTCGCTGGCTTCGAGCAGGCCCGAGCCGCCCACTTCATTGAGCTGGGTGAGATCCCGCGTGACGGCGACGCCCCACCAGGAGTCGTAGCCGCCGGTGGTCGTGCCCGGGTTGGTGACGCAGTAGATCCCCTCGGTCCCTGAGGGCGAGTCGCCGGGATCGGCCAGCGGCGCGTCGGGCGTGCCGACCACCGCGCCGGTGACGTTGTCGTGCCCGGGCGCGGGGACCCAGTTCGCAGCCTGCGTGCTGTCGGCGGACTCGCAGAGCGCGATCGGGCGGGTGTACTCGGTGCCGAGGGCGGTGGTGAGGCCGGTGGGGATGGGCAGGCCGATCGGCAGCGCCAGGCCGTCGGCGCGGACCTTCGCCATCTTGGCGCGGTCCCCGACAAAGAGCCAGGGCTCGCCGGAGAGCGTGGGCCGGTGCGGGAGGAGGGCGAGGGGGAAGCCGCTGTAGCCGGAGGAGACGACCGTGGTCGCCCCCGAGAGCCCGCGGTGCAGGTCGCCTTCCACACCCCAGAACCGCGTGGTGACGTCGCTGTCGGGGTCGCGCAGCTTGCGGATCGAATGCACCGTCCCACTCGTCGCGCCGTGCGTGGCGACGACGGTCTCGCCCGGGCGCGCGGTCGCTTCGTTCTCCTGCTCGTGCCAGACGTTGGTGTGGCGCGACCAGCCCTCCATCGCATCGAGCGAGTCCTTGAGGTTGAGCGTGCCCGAGCCGAAGCGCACCGTGTGCGTCTCGAACGGCGAGTCGAAGGCCGCCGTGGTGACGTTGTTGGCGCGGCGGCTGATCTGCTCGGCCATCAGGCCCACCCTCCGAGCAGGATCGCCGCGGCGGTCTGGGTGAGCTCGTAGCGGCGCTCGGCGTAGCGCGCGCGCTCGTCATCGAGCAGGCGCCCGACCTTGCGGAGGAGCGTCCCGAGCGCGGAGTACTTGAGCGCGGAGTCGAACTCGGGCGCGAGCGGGAGCGCGAGCTCGGGGCCGCCGACGACCGGAGCGACCTCGGGCGGCTTGGCGATGTAGAGCAGCTCGATCGTCCCGGGCGCCTCGGGGGTGGGCACGAGCCGCAGCGTCAGGGTGGGGCCATCGAGATCGGCGTAGCCGAGCGGCAGGTCGGGCGTGGTTTCCCAGCCGGGCACCGCGAGGTCGCCCTCGAAGGCGTCGACCGGGCCGAGCGGCGTGCGCGTGCCGTCGGCGGCGCGCCAGACCAGGTGCGCGGTCGCGAGCCAGTCGGCGGGGAGATCGATGCGCGTGGCGAGCGCGGCGACCGGGAGCTCCACGCGCGTGACGACCAGGTGCGTGTCGCGGATGAGCGCGCGGACGCCCGCGTTGAGGGCGTCGAGCACTTCGTCACGCGTCCAGATGAGGGACGGCCAGGCGTCGCCGCCGTCGGGCGGTTCGATCAGGACGTACTGCAGCTCGCTGAGGAGCTCGCGGTCAGTCATTGGCGGTCTCCGCCTGGTCGTGCCGCGAGAACTGCGCGACCACACCCTGCAGCTGGTTGGGCGCGCCGGTCGAGGGTTGCATGTCGCGCCGGCGATCGAGCCCGGCCCAGCGGCGATACGCCTGGTTCTGCTTGAGCAGGCTGTTCTCGTCCGCCGCGGCCTGGAGGAACGCCTCGAAGTAGGGCCGCGTCGCGCGCCACCGGTCGCCCGCTTCCTTGAAGGCGACGACGTGCAGCGCCATGTCGGCGACGACGTCGATGATCTCGTCGCCGAGATCGACCGTGTCGGTGGGGAGGACGAGGACCGGCGTCCGCATCACGCCGTCGCAGAGGAGCGCGCCCGGGGTGGCAGCGGCGTAGCAGGGCCAGATGGCGATCTGGGTGAGGGAGACGGGCGCCCAGAGAATCGGGGCGGAGGCGGTCTGCGCGCGCCACTGCGGCTCGGCGAGATCGAGTTCGAGGATGGAGCTCGGGATGACGGCCGCGCCCGAGGCGGTCGTGATGCGCATCGCGTAGGTCAGCAGCCCGGGAAGCGCGATCTCGGGAGTCGCCGCGAGCGCCGCAAGCGGGACGCGCGTGCGCCACCGACCGGTCAGCAGGTTCCACTCGCGCAGCGCCTCGTTGAGCGCGAGGCGCGCTTCTTCAGGGGTCCAGAAGACCTCCTGATCCCAGCGCTGCGCCAGCAGCGCCTGGAGCTCGTCGAGGGTCGTGGTGGTGTAGGGCACGGGGCTCCAGTCTCTGGTGCGCGATCACCGCTGGCAAGATCCCCCTGGGGTCAGGCCATCCGCCGGTAGCCGTACTGGATGCCGTTCCACTGCACGCGCGTCCACAGCGACCCATCCGGCAAGGTCGGCTCGATCGCGAGCAGGTAGGTGTAGGTACTCGGCAGGTAGTAGGGGGCGCCGACGGTCGTCGTCCCGCTCTCGTGAATCAGCCGCGCGATGGCGGCGACCCCTTCCTGGGTCTTCCGCGCGCAGACGAGCGACTGCACCGCGACGACATCCCGGTCGGGCGGGAGATCCTGCATGGCGAAGAGATCGGTCGCGCCGAGCGCCTCGGGCGCCGCCGCGTTGACGGTCGCGTCGACGTCGGGCTGCGGCAGGTCATCGACGTTCTGCCAGTTCGGCACGGTCGGCGCCGGCGTCCACTCCGCGAGGAGGCCCGGCGCGTCCGGCACCCGGACGATGATCTCGACGGGCCCGAGGAACTTGTCGAAGCCACCCCCGCCGGGGAGCCGCGGGTCGTCAATCCCGTCGTCCTGCGCGTCCATCACGACCAGGTCGTCGTAGACGGTGCCGTTGAAGGGATCGGAGAGCGCGAAGGTGCCGATCGCCCCGCTCCAGAAGGGCACACCGCCGAGGCTGATCAGGGTGGTCGTCGGCCCGGTGTAGGTCCCGACCACGGCGCCATTGAGCCGCACTTCGACGGACCCGTCGGTGGGATCGACGAACACCTTCCACCCGAGGTGATACCAGGTGTCGCCGCGGATCAGGTCCGGGTCCGTGAAGATGACGCGGTCCAGATGCTCGCCGCTGGTATCGCCCCAACGGGTCACCTCGATCCGGCCGTCGTTGGTGCGGCCGATGGCGATCTGCTGGTTGAACTCGGTGTCGCGCAGCGCGAAGTAGGACGCCGGCCCGTTGGTCTTGATGTAGGCCTCCATGATGATCGTCGGCGGGTCGAAGACCATCCCCTTGTTCAGCCCGCCGACGTGCCCGTAGCCGTGGAGCCCGGGCTGGCGGAAGCCGCCGCCGTTGGTCCACTTCCAGGTCGCCTGGTTGGCGCCGAGCGAGGGGTCGTAGTGATCGAAGCTGTCGAGGAAGCGGAGGGCCATCGGCGGGTGTCCTTTCTCAGATCGGGAAGTCGGTTCGGCAGGCGGTGCCGCTCGGCGTGTCGACGGGGAAGTCGGTGGCGCAGGAGGTGCCGCCGACCACGTCGTCCACGGGAAAGTCCACCTCGGCGACCGGCGGCGGGACGATCGGGATGACGATCAGCTCGCAGACCAGTTGGGTGAGCCGCGCCTCCTGTGCCTCGGGGGGCTTGGCGACGAGCTCGGCGACCACCTGGCTCGCCGCGAGCGGCGCCTTCGGCAGGACGTGGACGAGCTCGGCGACCACCTGGGTGACCGCTTCCGGGCCGGGCGGGGTCGGCGGGAGGGCGGTGAGGGTGTCGACGGCCAGCTGCGTCGCCCCCGCGGGCACCGGAGCCGCGGTCAGGGTGTCGACGGCCACCTGGGTCACGACCCCCGCGGGAGGCGCCGGGGGCGCGGCGGTCAGGACGTCGACGGCGACCTGCGTCACGCGCGCCACCGGGGGTGGCGGGACGGCGCCGCTCAGGATGTCGACGGCGACCTGCGTGGTGCGCGCCGCGGGCGCCGGCAGCGGCGCATGGGTGAGGAGGTCGGTCGCGACCTGCGTGGTGCGTGCCGCGGGCGCCGGCAGCGGCGCGTGGGTGAGGGTCTCGACGGGGAGCTGTGTGACTCGGGCGTCGCTCACGAGATGCCCGCCCCCGCGCTAGGCCGTTTTCCGGTAGCCGAACTCCGCCGCGTTGAACTCCGCCTCGGTCCACGCGAGCCCGGTCGCGGGATTGGTCGCGCGCACGTCGGTGAAGTAGCTGTAGACGGTGCCGGGGTTGAGGCTCGTCCCGAGGTAGCTGGTGCCACCCACGCGAGTGACCGGCGCGATCTCGCAGACGCCCGCATCCAGCTTCTTGACGTTGATGTTGACCTGGGCCCCGTAGAGCGTGGCGCCCGGCACGGGGGCATCCTGCACGGTGAAGGTGTCTTCGAGCCCGACGGTCGTCGCGCTGTTGTAATCGGTGTCGTCGTTCGGCGCGGCGTCGTCGACGGTCTGCCAGTTCGCCCCCGCCGACGGGGTCCACTGCGTGAGCGCGCCGGCGGCCGTGGGAAAGCGCGGGTCGACGCGGCAGTCCCCGAGGTAGTCGTTCGTCGGCGCGGGGCCGGTGCCGTCGCAGATCCACCAGTCGTCGTAGTCGGCGCCGGTGGAGGTGCCGTCCGAGACCCCCACGTTGAGGAAGGTGGCGTTGCCCGTCCCGCCGTTGCGCGTGTTGCCGCTGAAGGTCGCCACGGGGGTGGTGGTGCCGTTGAGCCGCAGTTCGGCCAGGCCGGTGGTCGAATGGATGATGACCTTGAGCTGCAGCTGGTTGTAGGTCGTGGCGGTGACCAGGCCGGCCGCCGTCGTCGCGACGACCGTGCCGTTGTTGTTGAAGCCGAAGGAGGAGGCGGAGCCGGTGTTGCGCAGGATCGCGATCGACCCATCCGCGTTCAACCGGAGGCTGATATGGTCCGCGCCCGTCTCGCCGAGGGTCAGAAAGACCCGCGCCGCGACATCCTTGTGCCGCACGGCGAACCCGGCGATGACGGTCGACGCCGCCGGGAAGGACCGAGAGATGCCCGAGCCGAACCGCGCCAGCAGGCCGTTGCTCCCGCGCCGGCCATTCCCGCTGCCGATGGTCTGACTGCTGCCGCCGATTGAGCTGCCGGTGGCCCCGTACTTGTCCACCAGATCGGCGGTCGCGTAGTGATCGAAGCTGTCCATCCAGAGCAGCGCCATCGGGCCCTCCCTCGGTCAGTACGGCACGCCCAGCACCGTGAGCGTCGCCCCGGTCCCGACCGCATAGAGATCGGAGAGCTTCACGGCGCCGGTGGGGAACGGGCCGATCGAGAGCGGCAGGGGCGCGGTGGTGGCGACGGTGACGCCGGTCGTCGTGGTGACGCCGGCGCCGCCGATCGTCGCCGCGGCCCCGGTCGCCGTGAAGAGCAGCTGCCGGAACGGGACGTTCTTGGTCTCGTCGGGCGTGCCCGGCGTGCCGCCCAGGACGTCCGAGAGGCGCTTGGCCGAGGCCGCGAGCGCGAGCGTGTAGACCGCGACCATCTCAGCGCTCGTCGATCGTGCCGGGCCGGCGGTCCTGCAGCGTCGGGGGCGGCGGCGGCTGCTCGGAGGACTCGAAGCGGTTCGGCAGCGCCGGCAGGCCGGAGACGGAGTTCGGCGACTCCTGGCCGTCGGTGCCAGGGACGGGCGGCGCGGGCCAGAGCACCTCGCCGGCGAGGCCATTGGGCGCGTCGATGGTCACCTCGGGATCGGTGCCGCTCGACACGACGCCGTCGGCGCTGAGGTCGTAGGTCTTCGGCATCCCCGGGTTGTCCCAGAAGGTTTTGAGATCAGGCATTGGAGTCTCCTTACCATGCACAGGCATCTGTGGCGCGTGGATCACCGCCGGCGCTGCAGCCGCAGCCGCAGTCCGCTTGCTCCCAACTGTCCCAGAGATCGGCGGGCGCCTGTTCGTCGTCGCGCAGCGAGAGCATCTGCACGCCGTACTTGAACTCGTTCGCCTTGGTCTGCGCGAGGCCGGCGTTGAAGTAGGGGTTCGGTTTCTCGCCGGTGCCCGGCCAGAGCGCCGCCTGCGCGAGCGCACCGGCGACCAGGACCTCGGCGCCATCGGCCAGCACCCCGGAGAAGAATTGCCCGTCGGTGAGGCGTGGGCCCTGGCGGTTGTAATACCCGCTGAAGGTCGCCGCGCTGCCGTGCGGATAGACCTCGTAGCGCACTTCGCCGTTCGGGCCGGGGGTCGCCGGGAGGAGCGCGCGGGGCGGGCCGGTCACGGCGTGCATCGGATCGGCGCAGGTGAGCTCGGCGAGCGACTGGTCGGTGCAGATCTTCTTCTGCTGCGCGGTATCGACCACGATGTCGAACGAGGCGAAGTCGGAGGGCATCGTGACGTAGGGCGAGCTGCCGTCGTAGGGGACCGCGAGCGTGCCCCGCATGAAGCTCCAGCGGCGCGCGGCCAGGAGCTGCTTCCAGGCGGCCTGCACCCACTCGCGCGCGAGAAACGTCGGGGCGGACGGGCAGTAGAGCCGCACCGTCCGCCACGCATAGCCGAAGTCTTCCGCCATCGGGGCCGGTCGGCCAGGCTACTGGCCGATCACCTCGAAGGGCGCCGCGAAGGTCGAGAGGTCGGTGCCGTTGGCAACCTCGGACGCCCCCGAGGCGCCGTAGCTGACCCACTGGATCTTCTGCGTCACCGGGTTGTAGAAGAGCGTCCGCACCGCGCCGGCGGCGTCGACCGCCGTGCCCGGGAGAAACGCCAGGATCCGTCCGAGCCCGAAGGTCGCCGCCGTCACCGCCTCGCCCCCGGTGGCGTAGGGGTTGGGCCCCTTCCAGACCGCGACCCGGCGGAGGAAGCTCGACGAGCTATCGAAGTAGTTCCCGACCGAACGATCGAGTGGCATGTCGGCCTCCTACAGCGTCTCGCCCAGGTCGAGGTCGACCTGCACCTTCTGGTTGCCGGTGCCGCCGGTGACGTCGGTCACCTTCGGCGTCGAGACCACGCCGAGCGGCTTGGTGCCGGGCGCGGTGCCGGCCGCGACCAGCACGGCGAGATCGGTGGCGCCCCCGACCAGCAGGTCGGCGCCGGCGACGGCGGCGGTGACGTTGGCGTCACTGGCGCGCACCAGGCAGGGTCCGCCGATCTGGATGCAGCTGTAGTTGCCGCGGGTCGGGGCGTTGTTGACGACGCCGGCGACCTGGTTGAGCGCGGCGCCGCCGGCGGTGGTGACCACGTAGTTGGCCCGGTCGGACCAGTAGACCGGCTGGCCGCTCTTGGGGGCCGCGGCGGCGGCCGGGTCGATGCGCACGATCTGGAAGCGCTTGGTGCGCGGCGGGGTCGCCGGGGTCGCGCGGCTGACGGGGTGCTGCACGGAGAAGCGCGCCCCGAGGGTGCCGGGCTCCATCAGGCTGGCGGCGTCCTCCTTGGTCGGGTCACCCGACTGGAGGTAGACGGCATTCTGTTCAAAGACGCTGGGCATGATGAACTCCTTTGAGATGCCTATGCATCTAGCCCAGCGGCTAGCTGCCGATCCCCGAGATCACGCGCGAGAGCCGGAGGGCTTTCACGGTGAGGTTGCCGGCGAAGAGAATCTGCCCGGCGACCTGGTTGTCCTGCCGCGCGCCCTTGAAGCCGGTGAAGCCGAAGGCGAACTTCCGCGACTGCGCGATGTAGAGCCGGATGTAGGCGTCGTCGCCCTGCGGGCCGAAGTTGAGCCACCAGAAGGTCTCGTTCGGCGCGAAGTAGCCGCCGAGATCGGCATCGTTGACCCCGTCGGCGCCCGGGCAGTACTGCGACATCGTGATCGTCGCCTTGTCGAACTTCATCCCCGGCCAGTTGATCTCCGGCTGCGTGGTGTCGATGATCTGGTGCGGCAGGAAGTTCTCCGCGATGTAGCCCATACAGCGGTTGGTCGTGATGCCGATCGTCGGCGCCTCGTTGCCGATGATGGCGCTGAAGTAGCTGTGCCGCAGGACGCGGTAGGAGATCGGCGCGCCGCCGAGATCCTGCGCGATGAGTCCTGAGGGGGGATCGAGCGCGGGGCTGACGTCCACGCGCGTCTGCCCGCCGTAGGAGGGGAAGATGTTCCCCGCCCAGGAGGCCGAGGTGCCGTTGTTGAGCGCCTCTTCCAGGCCGTTGAGCTCCATCGAGCGGTCGTCGCCCGCGAGCGCCTGGCCGTGATGGAAGGCGGCGATCTCCAGGATCGCGGACATGGTGAGGGAGGCCTGCGCCATGTCGGTGCGGATCACCGAGAAGGCGGCGCGCGGCCCGGCGAGTTCGACTTCGAGGTCTTCGAGGAACTCGGTGATGCCGACCTGGTAGTAGCGCGGGCCGAAGAGCAGGCCGGTGCGCGTCTGCCGGCGGGTGATGTCGAAGCTGGAGCCCTTCTTGTACGCGCCCCCCTTCATCGGCTTGTACATGAAGTTCTCTTGAATCTGCGGCCCGATCCACTTCCGATTGAAACGGGACTTCGCCATCGCGATGAAGGGGCCGGCCTTGAAATAGCCGTCCACCACACCGGGCTCGATCTCCTTGGTCACAGTGGTGTTGACTTCGTCGAGCTGAATTGCCACGGGAGCCTCCTCAATGCGGACTCGTCGCGACGGCGGCGGCGATCAGGCGCTTAGCCTTGTTTGGCCGCGACCAGGCGCTCGTACTCCGCGACCGCGGAGTCGAGCGTGTGCTGGGCGGGGCCTTCCTTGGTCTGCAGGACGTCGAGCGGCGAGGATTCTTGCCGGAGCGGGAAGGGATGCCCGCTCTGGGTCTGCTTGAGCCGCTCGGCCCAGCGCTTGTCGACTTCGTCGTTGATCCGCTTGTCTTCGGCCTCTTTGTGCTTCTGCTGGATCCGCTCGCCGTACTTTTCGAGATACGCGTCCTGGAGCGAGTAGACCCGCCCGGGTTGGCCGTACACGGGTTTGCCGAGTTTGGGGTTCGCCACCAGTTCGGTCATGTCGAGCGGCTCGCCGAACAGATGCGAGTGCCGCGCGCCCTGCGTGGCGAGAAACGCTGACACCGCGATGTAGTCGCGGCCCGCTTCGTTGATCGCGTCGTTGGCGATACGACGGATGTCGTCCTGGGTCAGCGCGACATTCCCGCCCGCCGCTGGCGCAGGGGCCGGGGCGGGAGCGGGGCCCGGTGCGGGGTCGCCACCCCCGCCCGCGCGCGCGGCGTCGAGCGCCGCCTTGTTGTCGGTGTACCAGCCATCGAGCCGCGTGTAGTACTCCGTCAACGCGCTTTCCTTTTCACGAAGCGAATCCATCGAGCGGCTGTAGTCGCTGCGGGCGAGCGCCCCGTCCCCGAGGAGGGTGACGGCATCTTTGGCCTCCGCGGCGTTGAAGATCGCCTCGGCCTGTGCGCGCTGCTCCGTGGGGAGCTTGGCGAGCACGCCAGCGAGGAACGATTGACCCGACTCGAATGCACCCATGGCGCTGACTCCTTCCCGGGCTGAGGCAAGAGCCAGCCGGCGCCCCTCCGCGCGAGCGGGCAAGGGCGGCGAGCGCTCCTCTCACCTGGGGGTGAATGGGGTGGTCGTCGGCGGTGTCGTCGTCGGAGTGGGCGTCGTCGTCGGTGGGAATGGATCTAGACCGTGCCCGGACCCGGGATGCCGCGGTCCATGCCGCCGCCCGGGAAGGCGGAGCCGGGCGCGGTCGGGGCGACCGGACCCGCGCCCGCGCCCATGAGCGTGGCGAGGTACTGCGCGACCATGTCCTTGATGAGCGCGAGCTGCGGGCCCTGGTCGGGCGTGATCTGCGCCCAGCTGTCGAGCAGGTCCGACATCGCCTGCGCCGATTGCGTGATCCCGGTCAGGACTTCGGGCGGCATCCCTTGTGTCGGGATCTGGCCGGCCGGCCCGGGCCCGGGGCCTGCGATGCCGCGCATCGAGAAGCCGGAGCCGGCGTCGCCCATCGGCGTGGGCGAGGGCGGCGGGTAGTCGAGCGCCGGGGCGCCGGGCGTGGGCCCGGTGCCGGGGAAGCCAGCCGCGGGGAAGGCCATCAGCGTCTCCCTTGCAGGGACCGCCCGCCGCGGATCGGGCGGGTCGCGGTCGTCCGCTTGTTGAAGTCCTGCGCGCCGACCGAGCCCTTGGCGAGCGACGGACTGATGTTCTTGCTCACGACCACCGCGTTGTCGGGGCTGGGCGCCTTGGTGACGGTGACGCGCGGCATCAGCGGCTCCCACCCGAGAGGGAGCGCCCCGACTGCATCATCGACTTCTGGATCGGCGCCGCCTTGCGCTGCTTCCGTTTGCGCGCGGACTTCTTACTGAAGGCCGGCGCGGCGGGGGCGGCGTGCGGATCGGCGTCCTTCGTCGTCGGCTTGTAGGGAAACGCCATGATCGCTCCTTCACTTCTTCGCGGACGGCACCGGGAGCTTGACCGGCGACGGCGCGAGCTTCGGCGGCGGCGGGGGTGGCCCCGCGCTCGGGGCCGATCGCTTCGCGGTGACGCGCGCGATCATCTGGTCGAAGGTCTCTTTGCTCATCGCTTCGACAGGCTCCGAGCCGGGGACTTCCGGCGCATCTCGCGCGTGCGTGCGGGCTTCAACTCGATGTCGCCGGGTTGGATCCCTTCGTACTGACGTCGGCCCAGCACGATGTCGCGCACCTGGTGCCGACTTTCCGGCGTCAACCGGACGGTCTCGTGATTGAGCGGGAGGTTTGGGTACCGCTTGACCCCGAGATCCTCGTTCAGGTCTTTGTCGAGCATCGGCCGCCCGGGTTTCTCTGCCACCGCTCACCTCTTGCTCAGCGACCGCGGGGCCGTGGACGACTTGCCGTGCCACTTCCGCCCGAGCGCCGGCTTCTTGTTGGCCGTCGCGTAGAAGACGCGCTCGCCCTTCTCGGGCCCGTACTGGTCGCGCATCGAGGCGAGGACCTTGCTGCCGGACGGGGTGAGCGGCATGGAGGGGTAGCGTCAGGGGAGAATGGGGGGCCGTCAAGATCCCCCCTGGCGCGCGTCACCGCCTCAATGTGCGCGCGACCCTGGTCGCTGGAGAAGGCGCCCCCGCGGGGGGTTGCCGCGGCCGGACGGATGAGCTAAGGTTCAGCCGGAGGTTCCCCCAGGATGTCATCCCAGCGGATTGTGTTGAGTGTCGCCCTCTCGCTCGTGTTAGCCGTTGCGCTGTTTGCCTTCGCCAGGCCCAGGTTGTACGAATGGAGTCTCGACCGCCAAGTCGATCGGGTCATCAAGAACGGGTTGGCGCGGTCGGACGAACTGCGGGAAGAGGGCGATGTGTGGGGGTCGATTCGAGCCTCGGAGTACGCGCGTACTGGCCGGGTGCCGATGTCTGCGCTCGATACCGTCGCCGCCAATGCCGACGCGACGACCTACGCGCTGCTGATCGGGGTCGGCTGCGGCACCGCGATGCTCTTCAAGCTGCTCTGGTCCGCGTGAGAGAAGCAGACGTGCGATCACTTCTCTGACTCGGTGATCGTCGCGCGGCCCCCGGGCTCGTCGTTCTTGGTCTCCGACGACGGTGGTGCCTGGCCGGAGGCTTTCCGGCCCGCCGGGTTGACCGTCTGGCCGATGCCGAGCGAGGCCTGCGCCTGCAGCCGCTCGGTCACCGTGACCGGGACGCGCACTTCGAGGATCTGGCCGCTCATCGGATCGATCGTGAAGGTACGCTGACTCGCCGGGTCGGTGTACTGCGGCAGGCCCATCGCGCCGGTCGACATCACGCCGAGCGCGCCGGGCGTCTGCTGCACCTGCATGATCATGTTCGAGAGCACGTCGGCGGGGGGCGGCGAGAGCGGCGGGAGCGGGATCGCCGGCGGCGCGCCGACGTTCGGGGTTTCGAGCGTCTCGTGCAGCGACCAGAAGTCGTAGTAGCCCATGCGCGCCAGCTGCACGCGCATCATCTTGCGCTCGGTGGCGTCCATGGCCAGCACCGAGTTGGGCTGCACGATGAAGACGAACTGCTTGTGGAAAAACTGTGCGCGCTGGTCGCGCGTGGTCTCGCGCGCATCGAGCTCGGGGGTGTAGCCCGGTTGCCCGGGCAGGAGCGCGGGGACGAACTGCTCGGGGTCGAAGTCGAACTCGTTGAGCATCTGCCCGCCCTGCCCGAGGATCTGCACGCGCTTCGATTGCGAGAGGAACTGGAAGTAGTTGATCTTGACCATCTCGCTGAAGTCGCGCAGGAAGAGCTCGACCTGGCGCGCCTCGGAGCGGATCTCGGGCGTGAGCGCTTCGTAGTACTTCTGGATCGTGTCGGCCGAGGGCATCTGGCGCAGCTGCAGGAGCGCCTGCAGGTTCGCGGTGCCACTGAGGTCGGCAAACTTCTGCGTGAGCTTCTCCCACATCTCGATCCCCATCTGGATGATCGAGGGGTTGGGGCCCTCTTCCTTCTTCCAGGGATCGCCGAAGCCGGGCATCACCTTCACGCGCTTGCCGGGGCGCCGCGGGTCCATCAGCTTCATCGTCGCTTCGGAGACCGCCGTGCGGTTGTAGGTGATGTCGGGATTGGTCCACTGCCGCATCGCCAGGCGGACGTCGTGCATCGTGTCGTTGATCGCGTCCTGGAGCGGGAGCAGATCGTTGAAGAGCGGCACGCCGAGGAACTGCCAGGGGACCGACCAGAGCTTCAACCGGCAGAAGGGGAACATCCCGTGCCAGTAGGTGTTGGGCCCGTCGTAGATGAGGGTGTCTTCGGTGGCGACGATGAGGCGCCCGCGGGGGTAGAGCGGCTGCTGCGGCTGCACCAGGTAGGCCCAGTTGGCGCCGGGGGTGCCCATGGGGATCGCCTGCGGCGTGAGGTTGCGCGTGCGATCGCGGAAGTAGGCGCGGTAGACGACGATCGATCCGGCGCGCGCGCGGCGCGTGGTCGCGGCCGAGCCCGGCCAGGCAATGGAGTCGAGCGGGTCCGCCGGGGAGATCAGCCGGCTCAGGCCCGTCCGGAAGCGCCCCATCACCTGGCCGAGCAGCGTGTCGGGCGAGGCCTTGAACAGCTGCGCCTTCGCGGGGTACATGCCGCGCAGCACATTCACGGTGTGCTCTTCGCGGAAGCAGACCCCTTCCCAGAGCTGGTTCGAGCGGCCGAAGGAGGGGCGCAGGGGGAGCGTGTCGCGCGGGTCGCGCGCGGTGAGCTGGTGTGAGCCGCCGAGGGGGGCGTGCGGGTCCCAGTCGATCACGAGGTCGCCGGTGCCACCGGCGAGCGAGTACTTGACGCAGTCGCCCAGGTCCAGGTCCATCATGGTCGTCATCCACTCGGCCATGAGGTACTGGTTCAGCATGTTGGCCTGGACCTGGTACTCGGGGTTGGTCTTCCAGCCGGCGACCGGCTTGAGGTCGGTAATGGCCGCGACGTGCGCCTGCATCGCCTTGCGCGTCTCGTTGATCACGACCTGCGGGAGGTATTTCAGCTTGCACTGCTCGGGCGAGAGCTGCTGGCCGACGATGTAGTCCTGCGCCTTGCCGATCAGGTCGTAGGAGGGATCCTGGCGGTTGATCAGATCGCCTTCCTGCACCCACTCGCGCAGCCAGCCGAGGACCCGCGGGTCCCCGGACTGGAGCTGCTCGGCGCTGGTGCGCGGGAGGGCGTAGACCCCGGAGGGCGAGAAGTCGGCCACGGGCGGCGCTCCCTACTTCTTCTTCGTGTCGGCGTACGGGTCCGGTGCCTCGGGCGCAGGCTTACCCGCGGGCTTGGCCTCGGGCGCGGCCTTGGCCTCTGGTGCGGGCTTGGCCTTGGGCTCGGGCTCGGGCTCGGGGGGCGTCGGCAGCTCCTGGTAATGCGTCGGCCCCGGGCGCAGCGGGCCCACGCCGTCGGCGACCCAGGCCGTCTGCGTCACGTCGAAGCGCGCGACCAGTTGCCGTCCCCCGGGGACATACACCACCAGGCGGTCGCGGCCATCGGTCGGCGGTGGGTCGGTGGGTTGCCAATCGGTCTGTGGCATAGCGTCACTCCTTCGAGAGAGCATCGAGGGCTGAGGGGGTGGCGTCGCTGACGCCCGGCCCATAGTCGGTGTCGGCGACCGTCGCGTCGCGGCGGAGCTCGGCGCCGTGGCGCCGGACCCAGTCGGGGTCGGGCCGCGCGCCGCCCGACCAGTCCGGGTGGAGCGCGTGGACGTCTCTGTTCGAGTCGTCGTTCGAGTAGCGCCGCCAGACGAGCGGCTGCCCTTCGCCGTTGCGGTACTGCTGCTCGCTTTCGCGCTCGATCTTGCGGAGCTTGGCGAGCGAGTCGATCGTGACGAGGTGGTTTTGCCCATCGCGGACCTCGAACTCCTGGAAAGGCTCCAGCGCGTCCATCCGCCCGACCTGCGGGATCCAGGCGGTCGGCCTCCCGCAATGGAGCGGCGCGCCCTTGGTGGCGCCGATCGCCATCGGCACATCGACGTCCACGAGCACCTGGCCGCAGACCTGACACCAGAAGTCGTGCAGCGCCATCAGATCGATCCGATCGGGCGCACGGCGGACGGATCGAGCGGCGGCGCCGGCGGCGGGTCGGCGGGCGGGGGCGCCGGGGCCGTCGGCGTGGGATCGGGCGCGGGCACGGAGGCGGGCTGACCCGTCGCGGCGTGCTCTTTGTGCTCTTGGTGTTCGTCGTGTTCTTCGTTACGCACAGGAGTCCTCCTGGGAGGCGCGTGCTTCTTGCGCGGCGGCATCGCGCTATCCACCTTTGTAGAACAGTTCGTCTTCGACGCGCGCGACCACCGCGCGCATCTCCGCGTCGACCGTGCGCCCGCGCTTGGCGGCGCGGTGCTGGAGCTCGGCGAGCTGCCCGGGCGTGAACGGGATGCGGATGTCGCCGATGCGCACCGAGGCCAGGCGATCGATCGCGGCGAGCATCGAGGCCGCGGTTGGCCGCGCGCCCAGGCCGAGCGCTTCGGCGATCTGGTCGGTCTCGCGCGGTGTGAGATGCAGGCCGGGCGCGGGCGCGGGCGGCGCGAGCTGCCGGCGCATCCGCGTGAGCAGCAGCTCGATCTCGTCGAGGATCGCCTCGGGCGAGCGGCTGACGACCTCAGGCACGATCGCGGTCGTCGAAGTAGAGGCCCGCGGTTTCGTCGCTGAGGCTGTAGAACTCGTCGCTGCTGACGCGCTCTTCATAGTCGGTCTCCAGGTCGTCGGCGTCTTCGGTGGTGGCCGGCGAGTTGCGGTAGTCGGGACGGATGGTCTGGCGGTCCTTGGCGAGGGCGTCGAGCGCGGTCTTGCGCCGGCGCCGCTCGGCGATGGGCTCGACTTCGCCGCCCGCCATGCGCCAGGCGACGTAGTGGCCGATCGCCGCCGCCATCACGCCGTCGTCGTGCTGCCCGCGGGCGGCTTCGGCTTCGCCGATCGTCGTGGCGGTGATGAAGTGCCGGAGCTCGCCGCGGGTGATCGGGCTGTTGAGGATGAAGTCGGGCTGGTGCGTGATCGGATCGACGGCGGTCACCGCACCGTAGAAGCTGGCGAGCAGGAGCGGACGCGTGCGCGGCGAGGTGAGCCACCCGATGCGCGTCGAGTAGCGCCGCTCGACCGAGGCCGCATCGGCGTACTCCCAGACGTAGAAGTGCGCGTAGCCCAGGTGCAGCTGCAGCGTGTCCTGCGTGGCGAGCCCGTGGTTGTTGGTTTCGATCGCCGCGAGCGCCTCGATGCCGTCGCCGTCGCAGTAGTAGCGGCCGACCGCGTCGCAGATGAAGGCGAGCGCCTTGGGATCGAGGACGTTGGTGACGTACTGCGCGACCTGTTCGGCGGGCTCTTCGATCGTCGGCTGGCGGATGACGTCGACGACCGAGTAGTCCTGGCCCAGGCCGTCAGAGACGTCGACGCCGAGGATGTAGCGGCGCGGGCCGCGGAGCCGCGGGTACTCCCAGATGGCGAGCACGCCCTGGCGCAGGTTCGGGAGCGCGGCGAGCTGCGCCTTGTCGAGGCGCCGGAAGCCGTAGCCGGGCGGGACCGGCGTGGTCTCGTGCGCGATCGCGGAGCTGCGCGGGCTGAGGTGCGGGGCGAGCGGCGGCACGACGCGCCGGGCCTGCAGGTCGGCGGAGGGCGTCGCCGGGTCGCGCCGCAGCTGCGCGATCTCCAGCGCGGGTTCGACCGCCCACACATCGAGGAGCGGCCGCGATCCCGCCTGGTCGATCGCTTCGAGCTGTTCGAGGGTGAAGACCGAGCGGCCCGCGTACTGGAAGCATTCCAGATCGTCGGCCGGGTACTCCTTGAGGAACTTGTAGAGCTGTCCCTTCTTCTCGTAGAAGGAGCGCGTCTTCTCGTACCAATAGAGCTGATCGCGGGTGAGCGTGACCGTGCGGCCGGCGAACCACTTCGGGGAGTCGCGCTCGCACTTGGCGGCGTGCTGCGTGGTGGTCGTGAGCGGCGTCCAGTCGAGGGGCGCGGGGAGCGAGTACTTCTTCGGCTCCGCGCACCAGGGAATGAAGATGTTTTTGAAGCGGCCCTCGCCGGCGCCCGAGGCCAGCCAGTGCTTGTGCCACCAGTCGCCGGCAAACTCCGCGGTCGCCTCGTAGAGGACCAGCGTGTCGGGCGCGTAGGGAATGGCCGGCAGGAGGGCGGTGTCGAGCTGCTCGGGGTTCTCCCAGGTCGGGAGCTCGGAGATGTGGACGACCGAGTAGGTCTGCCCGCGGCCGATCGAGCCCTTCGATCCTTCCAGGCCCGAGGTGGCCTGGAGCGCACCGCGGGTCGACTTGCCCCAGGCGGTCTTGAGGAACGACTGGTTGGCGAGCGAGAGCTCGCGGTTCTTGTTGAAGTAGACGCGCCGCGGCTTGAGGAACCAGGGCAGCTGGTCGTAGATCCGCACCACCATGCGAAAGAGGTAGGCCGCCTGCTCCTCGACGTCCGCGCCCGAGAGCGCGCGGATGTGCGCGCGGGTGCAGATGCGGTGGGCGACCAGCGCTTCGCTGAGCGTCGAGACCCCGAGTTGCCGCGCCTTGAGGATGTTGAGGAGCAGGCCGTCGGGGGAGCCGCTCGCGCGGTTCGCCTGCTCGATGCGTCCGAGCTGATCGAGCACCAGGCGCTGCGACTCCCAGAAGGGCGTGAGCCGGCGCAGCCCGTGGCCTTCCATGTCGATCCAGCAGAAGCGCTCGGCGAAGTAGGGGAAGTCGAAGATCACGCGCACCCGCGCGCTGGAGACGAAGAGCGACTCGTCCTCGGTGAGCGGCCGGGTCTGCGTGCCCTCGTCGTCGACCGCGGCCATCGCGGAGGCGGTGAGCGTGGCGCTCTCGCGCACCGAGTAGCGGGGGATCACGCCGCCGGGGAAGGCACTCCCGAACTGGCGCGTCGCCGCCGCCTCGCGCTCCGCGATCACATCCGGGTGATACATATGTATCTACCGCTCGGGCACGCGCGGCGGGCCGGGTGGATCGGCCGGGTCCTCGAAGGGCAGCGGGGGCTCCTCCTCGTCGCCCTCGCCCGGCCGGTCGGGGAGCTCCACCGGCGGATCGCGCCGCTCGACTTCGTCGGTGTCCTGGGCGCGGGCCCCGCCGAAGAGCAGGTCGCCGACCGCCTGCTGGAGTTGTTCGAGCGCGCCCGGTGCGGTGGCGGTCAGGTTCGCGGCAATCGCGTTCTGCTGCACGATGAGCCCGCCTTTCTTTTCGAGGAGCTGGCCGAGTTCGAGCGCGAGCTTCTGGCGCTCGACCGTCGGATCCGAGATCGCCTTGTCCATCACGTCGGTCACCACCGGCGGGAGCTTGGCCGCGATGATGTGGCTGGCCTCGATGTGCGCCCGCGCGATGAGCGCCTTGCGGTAGGTCGCGAACAGATCGGCGACCGTGAGGCCGACCGTCTGGCAGAGCCGCGCGAGGCTCCACTGGGCATACCGCGGGTCGAGCAGCAAGGTCGTGATCCGCTCGATCTCGCTGCCGGTGCCGGTGACCGCGAGGGTGTCGGCGAGCTGCTCGCGGCCGCCCACCGCCTTGGCGAACACCTCGATCGCATCCGCGTTGAGGACCGCTTCGAGGTCGGCGATGGCCGTGTCGCGGCGCGCGGCGGCGGGCACGAGCGCCGAAGTGGCGGTCGCAGGCCGGCCGCGGGCGCGACTCACGCGCATCCTCCCTGCTCCCACTGCCGGGCCACGGCGTCAAACGGCCACCAGGCTTCAGAGGCGGCGTGGACGCGGAGGAAGCAGAAATACGCCAGCCGCCGCGGCACGCGCATCGCGATCCACCACCACAGGCGATCGAGGCGACTCACTTGACCACCCGCGCGCCCAGCAGCGCATAGGCGAGCGTTTTCGGTGGGGGCGCCAGGTGTACCCGCGGGGGGACGGGCGCCGGGGGGTGGGGCCGCAGGAGCCGATCGCTCTCGCGGGTCGGGGTGGGGCGTGCGGGGGTGGGCGCGTCTTTCGTCACCACGCGCGTCCCTCGCGCAGCCGTTCGAGCTCGCCGTCGCGCGCGACCAGGCGCGCATGGAGGTCGTGGGTCTTCTCGTCGGCCAGGTAGATGAGCACCTCGTCGTCGTCGGGGACGTGCCCGGTGTCGCGCTGGGTGCGGGCGACGTAGTCGAGCGCGAGCAGCGCGTCGTTGACATCGAGGTGGCTGACGCCGGTGTCCTCGCGCACCTCGGCGCGTTCGGTGGGCGGGTCGATCGGGGCGAAGCGATCGGCCAGGCGCGTGAGGAGCGCGTTCTGCACGCGCAGGGCGGCGGCGATGTCGGTCAGGTCGCGCGAGGCGCGGCGGAAGAGCAGCGCAGTCGCGAAGCGGCGCAGCATGATGGCTGGCCGCAGCTTGGGGGCGAAAACGCGGCGGTGTCTAGATCCCCCTGTCCATCAGGGCGTCGTGGAACTCCCGGCAGTGGCCGCAGTAGCGCTCGGCGATGTCGTGTGGGTTGTAGGAGCGCCAGCCACACCGCGGGCAGATGATCGACGGCACCACATCTTGGTCGAGGATGTGCCGCGTCTGGCGAATGTCGCCCGGCCTGATCCCCTCGCGCGTGAGGAGATCGACGACCGCCTCGCCGGTGAACCCCGTCAGGTCGAAGACGCGGCCGTCGACCAGGTGCAGCTCGATGCGCGGCATCAGTTCCTGCTCGCCTCCCCCAGGGCGAGCCGCGTCGCCAGCTGCCGCTCTTCGAGCTCACGCAGCTGCTGCGTCGCCTCCTCCCAGTCATTGGTGCGGAGCTTGCCGTGCTCGACGTGCAGCTCCCGGCTGCCACAGAGCCCGCACCAGGGATTGACTCCCTGGGTGCCGTCGACGACCCGCAGTAACTGGGCGTCGACGTCGGCGGGGGCGGTCGTCTCGGCGTCGTAGGCCAGGGCGCAGATGGCGTGGCGTGCGGGGCAGAGCAGCTGCGCGAGCCAGAGGGCGGGCATGCGCCGGAGGCTATCACACTCGGTCATCGCGACGCCCGGCGTCTGTGATGGCATCTTCACCACCTCCCGCCCCCGGGGCCCCACAACTTTTCACAATTTTCAAAATTGATCTGACGCCGGGCGCGTGCGCTCGCGCGCCGCCCGCGCCCCACCTCGCGGACAATGCGCCCGCCTGCACGCTGGCGCGCTGCCCCCTGCACGCTGGCGCGCTGGGCTGCATCCTGGCGCGCTGCCCCTTGCACGCTGGCGCGGCGGTCGGGCGGGGCGGGCTGGCCGTCTCAGTTGGGAGCCGGGGCGGGTCGCGGTCGAGCGCACCGCCGGATCCCGTTCTACTAGTGCTGGTTGCGACGCCGTACCGCAGGATCCCCAATTCTGCGCCCTTCCAACTGGCGCCCGCCTGGACGCCAGGACGCCACCGAAACCCGGAAGTCTGCCTAGATCGGTATTTCGTCCAGGACGCGAGATCTCGGCCCCGGCCATACCGAGATGGCCGAAAACGCCGCGCGTGCAACGTAGGGCAGCGTAGGGCGTTCTAGGGCCATATCGGTTTGCCTAAGTTAGCGGCGTTTTCCACAGGCTAAGTGATGCAAAAGTAGCGCATGCTCCAGGGGGGTATGCCGATGTGTCTGGTTCCGCTACACAGTAGTCTGCCGTGCAGGCGACTTTATCACCGTCTAGCGCCCTCTTGACAGCTACATTGCCCTACCTGTAGGATCGGGGCTCCCGCAGCACTTCAGCGGGGCGGCGGGCAACTCACAACGAGAAAGCGAGGGGCGAGCACCCCGAGCGCCTGCCGACCACAACCAACAGGAACCGCGCCAGCCCAGCTAGGCGCCAGAACACAGAAAGCAGGTCGCCATGTCATCAGTGATCACTACCGCCGCAGCCGAGTACTACAGCCGCCCCGCCGACGAGCGCATGGAGTCGCCGGAGCACCTGGTCCAGGTCGCCGCCGAGCGCAAGCGCAACAGCCGCGAGATCACCTGGAACGCCAAGGATCTCCAGGTGGTCCCGGTCGAGAGCGGGGACGGGCGACAGGGCCGGGTGGCGCTGGCGTCGCCCCGTGGGCAGGCGGACCTGACGCCGTGGTCACACGGGCAGCTGTGCAGGCTGGTCGGCGCCCCGGCGGCGTATGTGCGGACGCTGCCCTCCGACGTAGCCGCGGCGGCACTCAATCACGGGCTGCAGGCGACCCAGATCGGGCAGAAAGCCGTGATTCTGGCCGAGCGCACGCCCGCCACCGGCACGGTCACGGCCCGTGCGATCACCAGCGAGACCTACGGGCGTCTGTGGGACGCCGACTATTACGCGCCTGTGGTGGAGAGCCTCTGCGCGCAGGGCTGGTCGACGCCGCCGACGTGGGACGGCCAGCCCGCCGGGGCGTATCTCTCCGACCGCGACAGCTTCCTGGTGCTCACGCACGGCGGCTCGATCGTCAACGACCCGAGCGCCCAGAACGGCAACGGCCAGATGTACCGCGGGCTGATGCTGCGTAACTCCGAGGTGGGGCTCACGTCGGTCTGGCTCGATGAAGTGCTCTATCAGTACATCTGCGGCAACCACAACTTTTGGGGCGCCGTGATGGGCCACCAGTTCAAGCGGCGCCACGTCGGCACGCAGGTGCTGCGCGACGTCGTACGGGAAGTGGGCGCCATGGCGCGCAAGCTGGCGAACCGCCCCGCGAGCGCCGACGAAGCGCTGATTCGCTCGCTCATCAACCTGGAACTGGCCGAGACCCGCGAGGGGCTGGTTGACGAACTGCGGAAGATGGGCGCCACGCAGGCCGACGCCGACACGGCGTACCGCACGGCGGTCGAGTACTTCGACGGCAACCCCCGCAGCTGCTGGGGCATCGCGCAGGGGCTCACGCGCGCCTCGCAGGCCAGCGGCTACCAGGACGACCGGCTCGCCCTGGACCAGCTGGCGGCCAAGGTGCTGGCCAAGGGGCGACAGCTGGTCGCCGCGTAGGAGCGCCGCTGGAGCGCCTCAGGGCTGTCCTGGGGCGTTCCGGCGCTGCAGCCTAGCCACCGGCACCCGGTGGCTGGCCTGGAGCGCTGAACGCTTCCCACGAACCGAGAGAGGACAAACGACGATGGACTTCCCACGCTACCCGAGACTCCCTGAACTGACGCCACGCACCGAGGGCGAGAGCGCCCAAGCCTACGGGCTGCGTGCGCTGGGCTTCGTCACCGCCACGGGGGTTACTGCCACCGTGGACCGGGAGGGGCTGCAGCTGGCCGATCACGTGTTCCCGCTGGCGATTAGCGGCCCGGATCTGCTGGTGGTCGCCGCCGAGCGGCTGGCGGATGTGCGGGCGTTGATCTGCGCCACGCTGCGCGCCAGAGACGCCGAGCAAGCCGCGCCGCAGGCGCCCAAGCCCCAGCCCCAGCCTGCAGGCGTCGACACACCCAGGATGGGTCCTGGCGCGCCGCTGACGCCTGCGCCCGTGGCGCCGACCGCGCCAGCCGCAGCACTCCAGGCCACCAGCGACATGCTGCGCGACCCGCGTCGGATTGCTGCGGCCCTGACCGTGCCCAAGCCCCCGGTGCGCCCCGTGGCGCGCCCTGTCCCGGCGGCGCCGCAGGTGCCCGCCGACCAGTGGGGCTTCTGATGGCGCCCGCTGACCGTGTCCCCGTGACCGGCGGCGCGGATCGGTTCCCCGTGGTTGACCGCCACGGGGAACGGATCCACGTCGGCGACCGCCTGCGTGCGCAGGTCTGCATCGGGCCGTACGGGCAGACCCGCATCCTCGAAACGACCGTCACCGAGGCGCACTGGCCCTACTGCCAGTTGAACCCCGAGCCGCGCTGTGTGATCACGACGACCTATGACCGCGAGCAGCGCGTGCTGCGCTGCGCGACCATCCACCGCGACGTCGAACACGGGCACGAAACATGGGCGGAGATCGTGCCGCCGGAGGAGGCGACCCCGGCGCCCGAGGCAACCCCGGCGCCCGAGCGCCACGCGGCGCCCTACCGCTGGCCGCGCTGCGAGGCACGGGAGGTGTCGAGGGACGGGCGCAGCGAGCGTCGGTGCATCCACTACTCCGGCCATACGAAGGGGCACACCTTCGGCGGCTGGTACCTCAGGGAGGACCGGTGAGCGCCCCCCGGCAGTACGCCACCCGCGACCGCGCCATCGCGGCGTGGCTGCGGCGCGCCAAGCGCACCGGCGCCATCGAGGTGCGGGGCGGCGGCTGGTGGCGCGTCGGACGGGACCGGCGCGCCATCCAGGGATTCGGCCCGCTGGGGGACTGGCTGGCGCGCCGCGGCGAGCTACGGTGCGTCCCGGCGCGCGACACAGCGCACGGGCTGTGGGCGTGGGAACTGGCGCCCGAGCGCCTGCCTATGCTCGTCCCGGCGCCACCGGCGGGCGGGGGCACCAGAGACTGAACCGGCGCGCCGCGGCGGCGAGCACCGCGGCGGCGCGCCCGACCGACAACCGGCAACCGAGCAACCACGGAGGACAGAGCACCAATGGCGAAGCAGACCAAACGGACGACCGGCCCGCGGCTGGGCCTGCTCATCAGCGAGGAGCGGGACCGCTCCTGGCGCGACTACTACCACGTGCGGGCGACCGTCGTCGTGATCGACCCGACCGCCGACGAGATGCGCCGCATCGATCAGGGCGAGCGCCTGAGCATCCCGTACGAACGTGTGCGGAACTGCAGTGACGAGCGGATCGGCGGGCTCCTGCTGAACAACCTGCGGGTCGACTCGCAGGGCTGTGGCGACGACGAGACGCGGCACCTGTACGGCTTCGACTGCCGCTATCACGACGTCTACACGATTGACCGCACGACCGCCGAGGCGATGGGGAAGACGCTGCGGGCGATTGACACCAGACTGGACAAGCTGGCGGCGAAGTACGGCGCCCCGGCCACCTTCGGGCAGTACCTGGCGCGCGTGGCGGAAGCGATAGGCGCGACCGCGATGGTCACGCGCGAGAGCGGGTCGAGCAGCAGCTACAGCGAGAACGAGTACCGGGTGCGCGACATCCGCGACGGGATCTACCACGTCGATGGACTGGTGCGTACCTGGGTCACCGAGCGCGAGCGCACGGGCGCGGCGGGCGCGGCGGGGGTGGCGTGATGCGCGTCAAACGTCGAACCGACGCGGAGATCCGCGAGGTGCAGGCCATTCACGACCGCACCAGCGACGTCGCGCGCGAGATTGACGCGCGCGTCAACACCGACGAGACGCACCCGAGCTACGCGGGGCTGGTGATCCGTGCGGCGGACTACTGGACCCTCAAGCCAGCGTACCAGCGGGAGATCGCCGACACGCTGATCGTGCGGTTCTCGTCCAAGGATCCCGCCGTGATCGAGCGGGTGGCCCTGGCGATCAAGGCCGCGCTGACCGTGGAGGAGGCGTGATGGCGCGCATGTCCTGGGAGGAGCGGCAGGCGCGGCGTGAGGCGCGCTGGTACGGCGTCCGCTGCGTGCGCGCCATCCAGCACGCCGTGTTCCATCAGCGGGAAGCGGACGCGTGGCGGGCGCTGGACGCCGGGGACGCCGAGAAGGATGACACGCTGATCCGCATGTGGCAGGACCGCAGCGACCTGAGCCTGCAGGACGCCGTCAGCTACGCCCGCAGCGCCGCGCACCACGCGCGGCGGTCGCAACCCGACCGGCCGTGAGCCCCGCGACCGGACACCCGTACTCGAGCGGCGGGTGTCCGGCCGGTAGACAGATGCATATGCATCTGGTAGAGTGAGCGCTCGACCACCACCGACGAACGAGAGAGGACAGAGCCATGAAAGACGCGATCTACTTCATTGCCCCGACGCGGGGCGGCGGCTGGCGCGTGCGGAAGGTCGTGGAGCACGGGCCGTACCACGACCGGCGCCCGACGACCTGGCGCGGACCCTACGCGACGTCGTCCGTCGCGCAGCTGGCGGCGTACATCGCCGAACAGCCGCGCGCAACGGCGGCGCAGCCAGAGCAAGCGACGACGACGGGCACCAACTGGATGGAACGGATCTTCGTCGTGACCCCCGAGATGCAGGCCCGCATGGACCGGGAAGGCTGGTGCATCAGCCAGAGCGACCGGTACGGCTGGTGGCAGGTCGAGCGCGACGACGAGCAGAGCCTCCTGGCCGACGACGAGGCGGCGTACCCGCTGGCCCAGGCGGCGGGCGTCCCGGTGGGCGACGACGGGCGGCTGCTGAAGTACCCGGTGCATTACCGCAGTCTCCAGGAGGAGGAGTGAGATGAAGGTCAGAATTGCGATGGGGCGCAGCGTGCGCGAGTACGCCACGGTGATCGTGGAAGCCGACTCCGTCGAGGCGGCGCAGGCCTACGTCGAGCAGCTGCTCGCGAGCGGCGGCGACAGCGAGGCGTACTGCGACCTGGTCAACGCGGGCAGCTGGCACAGCGAGAGCGACAGCGTCAGCGACGAGGCGGTGACCGACGCCGAGGAGTACGAGGACGAGGACGAAGAGGCCGACGTCGTCGTCCCGTCGGCGGCATCCGAGCGCGCGGCGGCGCGGCAGCACGGGCAGTGTCCCGTGTGCGGGCACTACGGCAGCGACTGCCACTGCCACCGGAAGACAGCGGCGGAGTAGCGGACGCCCCGGCGAGCACCTGGGCGTACGGAGTTCACGCGCAACACCCACGCACGACGGAAAGGACAGGACCATGCCGATTGGACACGACAACTACGAGCCCGCCTACAGCGCAGGCGTGCGCGCCGATGCCAGTGAGAAACCGGAGCCCACAGACGACGGCTCGTACGTAAGCCGCAGCGCCACGCTCGCCGAGCGGCGCAGCCGACGGCTCTACACCTTCCGCACCCCGCTCCGCATCCGCGCCGAGGTGCAGTACGACGCGCAGCATCCGCTCCAGGCGCCCGCTGACCTGTTCGTCCTGTGGGCCGAGGGCATCGAGGAGGACAGCGACGAGGCGGCGTGCTTCCTGGTGCTCGACGTCCTGGGCACACCCGCCGAGGGTGGCGGCGTCTGCTGGCCGGACCCCGTCGTCGGCATCTGGGTCCACGCGGACAACATCGCGAGCGCCCAGGTGCAGACGCCGCTGCGCGACAAGCCCGGCGCGCCGCGCGCGATCACTGATCTGGCGAAACAGTGCGACCGCTACATGGCGCACGGGCGCTGCGAGCTTCGCCTGGGGCACCGGGGGAGCCATCAGTGCGGCCAGACGTCGTGGGGTGGGCTATGACGCTCCGCACCACCGTCATCCAGCAGATCCCCCGCCTGATGGGCACCCGCGAGTCGCGCGCGGCCGCGCTGGCCGTCGAGGCGCGCCACGTCAACCCGTCCACCGGGCTGATCGATCACTACCAGTGGGACGACGCCGCAGGCGACACGTTCCACTGGCAACACTTCTCGGACGGGAGCCAGGAGGTCTGGCGCGCGTGGGACGCCCCGAGCGGCGAGCAGCGCCTGGTCGCCTGGAAGCAGCGCGGCAAGGCCTGGCGCTACTTCTGGGCGGAGGACTAAGCGATGCCCCGACCCCGCTGCTGCGAATGCCGGGAGTCGAGCACGGGGCGGTGCGTCCGGCATCGCCCCGCCCTGGAGGCCTGCGCCGCCTGCGGCGACCCCGTGATCGAGCCGTACCACTGGACCGGCGCCGACGACCGGCGGTACTGCTGCAAGGCGTGTCACGACCGTGAGACGGAGAAGCATATGCAACCAACCACGACAGGGCAAGGTGACCTGCGATGAAGCAGACGAACGACTATCCGACCTGGGTACGTGTCAGCGCCGCGCTCACGGTCTCCACGGAGCAGCGCGACGGCGTTCCCGACTTCGCCATCGAGCGCCAGGCGCGCCACTGGTACGTGAAGTGGCGGACCTCTGCGTGCTGGAGCGGCCCCTACGCGAGCCTGGGCGAGGCCCAGGCGACCGTGGCCGCGGACGTCGCCTACAGCGCGGCGGCGTGCCGACGGTAGCAGTGCGCTGGAAACGACCACGACGACAACTACAACAAGGCAAAGGAACAGACCCCCATGAGAGCCAAGAAGGAAGTACTGCACTACAAGATGTTCGACGACGAACCCAACGTTGAGAAGATCTGCCATCGGCGCACCAAAGGCGGCGCGACCAGCGACTGGGCGCGCGTGACCTGTCCCAGCTGCCTGGAGCACGCACCGAAGCCGACGGACGTCGTCGCCTGTGCGTTCTGCGGTACGGAATGCTCCCTCAACATCTACGACTTCAAGGCGCACCCGCACCACGCGCAACGCTGCGCCGATTGCAAGAAAGCGGCGTGCGAGGAGCACCGCGTGAATGCATATCCATCCCGGTGCATCGACTGCGCCCGACAGTACTTCGACGCGCCGGGCCGTCGACTCCGCATCATGGCCTACGAGGTGAAGATCTACGACGTGCCCGCCGACTTGGAAGAGGCGGTGCGCGCGCACTTCGAGTCCGACGATCCGAACAGAACCCTTGAAGACGTCTTCAAGAACATCGAGGAACACCTGGACTCGTCCATCGGCAGCTACAAGTTGCTGAAAGGGCCCCGAGAGACCGCAGCGGAACGGCTGCTCGACCGGGTGCTGGATCGCATCGAGACGCCCAGTCGGTACCGGTGAAGCCCCGGCACCCCCGGCCCGTCGGTGGGCCCGGGGTGCCGCTCAAGCCCGCCCGATGAGCGTGTCGTTTACACTGATGACTAGGAGTCATAGAATGTCGCGTCGAGGCCCGAGGGGGCGTTCATGCTGATGATCCTGTTCTACGTCGTGCTGCTGATCGTCGTGGTCGAAGTCGTGCCGGAGGTCATTGACGGCGTCTACGTCCTGCTGGGGCTTGCGGTGCTGACGGGCGTCTGCGCCTTCGCGGTCTACTTCGGCGGCGCGGTCCTGGGGGCCTGGTGATGTGCAGCTGTCAGGCGTACGGCAAGAGCGGGGTGCCCAACGCGCGCGGCTACTGCCTGGTCTGCGGCGAGCCAGTCGGTGCCGTCGAGGCGCCCGGCGCGGCGCCGGTACCTGCGAACGCCTGTCCCGTCTTCCAGCCGGATCACAACGGCGAGTGCCTCCACTGCGACGAAGGGATCGACGCGCACAGCCCCGAGGCGATTGCGCGGGGGGAGGCGTGATGAATCTTGACGAGTACCGCGACCGCATGGCGGCGGCGCACCAGCAGTTCCAGACCGACGTCCTCGACCTGCTCCGCAGCTACGGGCAGGTGCAGACGGTGTTCACCCAGACGCTCGCCGAACTCGGCGCGCGGTTCGACGCCCTTGAAGAATCGCAGGACGAACTGAAGCGCCTGATCCTGGAGCAGGGGCAGACGCTGCGCGAGCACCGCGCCGACCTGCAGGCCCTGCGGGAGCGCCTCAACGGCCGCTGAGCCGAGGATGCATATGCAAGACGATCTCACCCCCGCCGACTACTGCCAGGACGCCATCGGGCACGGCTGCTTCGCCCGCGACCTCGACGGCCAGGTGCAGGCCTTCGCCCCGTCGGTGCGCGACCGGCTGATCGAGCGCGGCGTGCTCACCCAGACCGCCGACCACGTCTGGGCGCTGCGCTGGCACGGCTTCGACCTGGAGCGGGAGCGCGCGGCGGATATGAGTTGCTGCGACTTCTGCAGCGCGCGGCCGGTGACCTGGGTCGTCCCCTGCGCGAGCTTCGAGATGCCGCAGCCGCCGGGGACGCGTACCCACGCGACGAGCCTGGGCGACTGGGCGGCATGCGAGGACTGCGGCGTGGCGGTCGATGCCGGCGACCGGGCCGGCCTGCTGCACCGCAGCCTGGCCGTCCCGGCCGTGCAGCTGGCGGCGGCGGTGCCGGGTCTCCAGCGGGCGCTGCAGGAGATCAAGCGCGAGATCCACCGGCGCTTCTGGGCGCACTACCGGGGCGGCGCGCTGCGCATCACCCCGCATCCCTACGGCCACTGACAATGCCAAGCCTGACCATCGCAGACCGGATGCATATGCTTGGCCCCGTGGGTGATCCCTGCTGCACCTGTGGCGGGCCGCGGGTGCGCCACTACTGCCGCAGCTGCGACGCGTTCTTCGTCGCCTGCTGGTGCGCCGCGCCGGAGGAGCACGAGCACCTGGCGCACCGCGTGTACCTGTGGACGCCCGACGGCGTCGTCGCGCGGCCGAACTTCGACATCGACATCCCGTGGCCCCCCTCTAGCTGATGACACCGAGTAATGGGAGACTGACCGACATGACTGTGATCCTCTTGAGCATCCTCATTCTGATCGTGGTGCCCGTCCTGCTGCAGGACATGCCCGAGTGGCGCGACCGCGAGGGCGAGCGCCAGGCCCGCGAGCGGCTCGGCCTCCCGCGCTAAGCGGCGGGCACCGCCAGCGCGGGCCCGCATCCCCCGCACCCCTTAACGGGCACTGAGAAGGAGCCGTGACCATGGAGACGACGGGACCGGCGTGGGCGTGCGAGCAACACCTGCATCTGTACCGGAACGGCCAGGATCTGATCGAGCTCCTGGACCGCGAGCTCCTACACCGGCCCGCAACCAGGGGTGAGCCCGAGTACCGGGCGTGGCTCGCGACGCGCCTGCCCATTCTCGCCCGCGCCACACCGATGTACGTCTCCGAGGAGATTGATCGCGCATTCGCCCACTCGCTCCATGCGTTTCCGCTGACCACGCTCGTCGCCACGTGCCATCTGGATCTCCCGCTGACGATCTGGATCGATCGACGCTGGCTTGTCCGGGAGTTGCCCGACGGGCAAGTAGAGCACAGCGGCTATCTCGTGTGGCGTCCGACGCCGGATCACGTCGCCGCCACGTTGATTCTCAACGACCTCTTCACCGCACGTGACGACGTCAAGTTCAAGGACCGCCCCCAGCGCATGCTGTACCACGGCGAGACGCTCATCTGGCGCGAGGGCGACCCGGTCACTCGGCTCGTCCCCCTCGACGGCGATGGCACTCCCTTCGAGTCCTTCCCACTCGATGCCCTCAACAACGAACCGCTTGCGACGACCGAGGGCGACCTGGTGCGCGCGGGCCTGTACTTCCATCTCCTGAGCACGTGGGTTGCGACGAAGCTGGCACGCCCCGAGCGGGTGCCCATCGAGCGGCACGCCCGCAAGCGGCTCGCGCACGACGCCCCCGACCTGGCGCCCTTCCTCTTTCACGTGGTCACCCTCCGCGCGCTGGAGGGCAGTCCGACGGCACCAACGGACGCCGCCGCCCGCGAGCGGCACTGTCGGTTCTTCGTGCGCGGGCACCAACGGCATCTGGCGAGCGGGCGCGTCGTCCCGGTGCGTCCGCACGTCAAGGGGCCCAAGGACAAGCCCCTCAAGCCGCCGACGCGGTCGATCTTCTCGGTCACCCGCTGATGCGCGATGACGACGTCGAGCGGCGACGCCAGGCGATCACGCAGCTCACCGACGACCTCGATGCGCTCGCCGCGCAGCGCGCCGGGCGGGTGATCGTGAGACCGGACGACGACCCGCTCGACCCGCTCGACGTGATCGAGCGCCAGATCCGCACGATCCGCTGGATGCTCGTCGTGACCCTCGCGCTGACGCTCGCGATCCTCTGGAAGGTCTGGTCGCTCTAGCCCCCGTCCCGATGCGCCGAGTGCGACTCCCGCGAGCGCAGCGAGCGGGGGAGCCGAGGCGTGCTACCGTCCCTCCCGTCCCCGCCGTACCTGTGTACCTCCCGCTGTACGAGGCCGAGGGGCAGAGAACGAAGGAGGAGCCCATGCCTGACGTGCCCCGGATGCCCCCTGGTCGCCGCTGCTTCGCCCGGATCGACCGCTTCGAGTGCGCGTGCCCGCATTGCGGGCGCCTGATCTTCGCGGGCATCGACAAGCGCTACCTGCCCAAGCGCCTGGTCGAGAACAACCGCGCCCGCGCCGCCGCCAAGCAGCGCCCCCGCGCCGAGTCGGTGCTGCGGATGTTCTGGAACCCCTACACGCAGCGCCTCGCGTGCCCCTGGTGCGACCATGTCTTCACGGTCGGTCTGGTCTTCTACCCGGTCCAGAAGCGCTCCCGCCGCATTCTCACGCCCGCGCCCGACGTCGAGCCGACCGCCGCGGAGGTCGCCGAGATGCGCCGGCTGGGGGGCGGCTGGTTCAAGAAGGGCGGCCGGCGGACGGAGGAGCACGCCAACCTGGTGGTCCAGGCGGAGTGCAGCTGCCCGGACCAGGGGATCGATCCGGTCTGCCCGCTGCACGGGAACCAGACCCTGGAGGGGGGCGAAAGTGTGTCATAGCCGGGGCCATCTCCGAAGGAGATGGCGCACACCCCCCGTTTTTGTGTCCATTCGTGTGATAACCCCTCCGGGGACAAGAGGTTATAGGTGGACATGACCATGTCCAGAGCCTGTCCAGAAGACCGTCCAAACGGTCATTCGGGACAGGTTGAAGGGACAATGTCCGGAGCGATGTCCAGAACTTTGACTATTACTGTACCGCGAGCCTTCTGGACACAAAACAGGGGGGTGTGCGGGGAGTGCCTCGCCAGGCGGGGCGAAACCGGCACCCCCGTACGACGCCTCAGTGGAGTACCTGTACCCGCCGGTACACGCCTCGGCGGACCTTCAGGACCGCGCCCGTGGTGACCAGCTGGGCGAGCGCGCGCTGCACCGTCTTCATGGTGAGCGGGATGGCCTCGGCCAGTTGACTGAGCTCGCCCAGGGTCGTCTCAGCCCCGTCGGCGGGGAAGAGCGCCAGGATGCGGGCGGTCGTGCCGCCGTCGGTATCCCGGGCCAGCTCGAAGACCCCGTCCTCGTTCCGCTCCAGCAGGAAGGTCTCCGGCGGCGCCAGGTGCGACAGCCACAGGAACGTGTAGAAGCGCTGGCCGGTCTCGTCAGGCGAGGCGAGCACCATCTGGGTGTCGGTAAAGCCGAGGAGCGCCGAACTCCCCAGGATCTGATCCTGGAGCCGCGCGTAGCGGTCCTTCTTGTCGGCCTTGAGCTTCCCGCTGTGCGCGGTCGCAATCAGCGTGAGCCCGCGGTTCCGCAGCAGGACGCGGATCTCGTGGCAGGCTACCGCGCAGCTGTCGTAGTCGAGGAGGTTGCCCCCGAGGAACAGCCCGATGGGGTCGACAAAGAGCAGGGAGCGGCGCGGCAGCGTCAGCTTGTCGATGAAGTCGCCGAGCCGCGAGGTCCGGTCGAACTTCTTCCGCAGGCAGCGCGGGTCGAAGCTGGGATCGTCGGGCATCGAGTAGTGCCGGATCTCGGGGAAGCCGACCCGCTCGAACCACACGCGAGCGCCGCGGTCCCAGCCTCGGTCGGTGACGATGATGCCGATCTCGGCGATCGGGGTCGGCTGGTGCCCGAAGACCGGACGGCCCTCCCGGAATGCTTTCGCCATCCCCGCCAGCAAGGCCGTCTTGCCCAGGCCGGCGGCCCCGGAGAGGAGGGACACGCTGCCGCACGGGATGATGTTCGGGAGCAGGTCATCACTCCCCGGCGAGGCCCCCGCGGGGGCATCTAGTTGACAGGTGGGACTATCTGGGGCATCCTTGGTCATCGTTCTGTCCTGTCGGTTAAAGGGGGCGGTACCGGACTCTTCTTGCTCGGGAGGAGTCAACACCGGGGCCGCCCCCTCGTGGTGTACGCCCTAAGAATTCAGGCGTGTAACAGCGCTGGAAAGCGCCCGTTCTATCGAATTCTTCTCCCGGAGATCAAGATCCTCCCAGCCCCTGGTGGCCGGGGTCGCGCACGCCCCAAGATGGCGGTACGCCGCGGTATGCCTGTGGTCACTTGAGCTAGGGTTTGTCATCAGCTTGGTTGACAGTTTGTCATCAGCCGATTACGCTGCGCCGGGCGAGAACCCTGCTCCCCCGGAGGACGAATGATGACAAACCCAATCGCGTTGGCAGGTGGCCGGTGAATCTCTCGACCACGATCCTCGGTACGGCGGCCGTCAAACAACTGCAGGCGACGGGCAGCGCCTGGATCCTGGAAGTCGGCAGCGACCGGTTCACGCGTGCCGAGCTCGCCGGCGTGGGTTGCTTCAACTTCTCGGCCGCGCGCAACCTCACGGCGATCCTGAAGGGCGTCCCCGTGAAGAACCTGGCGGACCTCTACGCGCGTCTCCCGCCGACGGCCCTGGCCCTGCCGCACCTGGGGGCGATCAGCCTCGCCGTGCTCGGGGCGGCCTTCGAGGCCAAGCGAATCGGCGGCGACACGCCGCTGGAGACCTGGGTACGGAAGCACGCCGGGCCCGGACGCGCGAACGCCGCAGAGGCGATGGTCTCGTTCCAGACGCTGAAGCACCGCGAGCTCGCCGCCGAGCTCAAGACCCGCAGGCGGCGGCGCCGCGAACGACGCAATTACAGCGTGCGATCGCCCGAACGGGCGAGTGTGGCAGCGCACCTGTGACGGAGGACTAGAGGAGGAGGAGGGGGGATCGACGATGACGACAATGATTGGCAAGATGCTCGCGAAGGCCGAGGAGCTCGAACACAAGGCGGCTGCACTGCGCCTGGCCGCGGCGGTGTTCGATGGCAACCTGCACGAGCAGAAGCGCGCCACCGCGGCGCAGACGATGGCGCAGGCGATCAAGGTGCGGCGCGCGCAGCAGCACGCCCGGCGCAACGGCGGGGCCCCACACGACGAGCCGGAGCCGCGTGCGCCACGCCTCTCGAAGTGGAAACAGACTGCGGCGCGACGGGAGAAGAAACGGGACGTGGTGCTCGCGATCGTGGAGCGCTACGGGAAGCCGATGCCGCTCGGCGAGCTCAAGGCAGCCGCGCGCGCCCAGGGCATCCGCTCGCTCACTGGCATGGTCTCTTACGTACGCGCGGGCTTCCTGCAGCGGACCACACGGCGCGGCCAGACCTACTACGCCTTCCGGCAACGCCCCGCGTGAGCGCGGTGCGGATCACTGCGCCCGGCGCCGTCGATCGGACGCGGCGCCGTCACCCAGCATCAAGCACGTCGTCCTCTGCAAGAATCGATTGATGCATCGCACCAGGCACCACGCGATCGTCTGTCCGCTCCCGCGGCGTCGGGCGGCTGCGCTTGCGACGTGCGGGGGCCGCGGCGTCGCGGTCGCGTCGCGCGGCTCGCGCCTCGGCGCGCGCCTTGGCGACCTCGGCTCGCGCCTCGGCGAGCAGGGACGCGACATGGGCGCCGTGCGCGTCGAGGCGTGCGCTAATCATGGTGTCGAGAACAAGGCCGAGAGCCTGGGTCTGGTCGATGCGACCACGGTGCGCCTGGGCCGTCGCGAGCATGGTGTGCGCGAGGTGCTGTGCCGCCACCTGCTCCGACGGGGCCGCGCCTCCCTCGGGTTTGCTCACGCGCTGTTCCAGGTCCGCGATCAGCGCACTGAGCGAGAGGTCAAAGATCCGGGCGAGCCGCTCGTAGTAGTCGAGGACCGAGGCACGTCGTTTCTCGGCGAGCATGTAACTCACCGCGCCTTGTGTAACGCCGAGCTCCGCCGCGAACTCCCGCTGCGACAGGCGCTGGGTCTCCAGGAACTCGCGAATTTTCTGATTCAAGGCCTGCGACAGGGTCGCGGGCGTAGCGGGTGGAGCAGAGGCGAACATCGGTTGCTCCTTCCGTTTGTCAGTCGTTCTCCGACGAGACCGCTTCGGCATCAAAGGCGAGGGCCTACAAGAATATCACCACGAGTCATCACTGGCAATAGTGTCACAAGTTGTCATCAGAGGACACGAAGGACACCGGGGCGTCTACCGCCCGGCAGCGCGGACACTGTGGCAGGTGTGCATCTGCCGAGTCATCGGTGTGTCTTGCCGGTGTGTCGTTCTTCCGCCGAATCAACCGGTTACAGCCCCCGTCCTTCGGTGCCAGGCACAGCGGCCCCTCCGGGCCACATCGCGGACTTGACAGGGCCAGGCGCCTCGGTCTACAGTCCGCTCTTTCATAACGCCCGCAGCACAAGTTCATGACGAAACGCATCACGGCGCCCGCTCGGCGCACCCCGCCCCCGAGTCTCCGGGCGTACCTCGTCGGCCCGCCACCCGTGTCCCAGCGGGCGCTCGCCGAAGCCATCGGCTGCAACCAGTCGATGATCTCGATGCTGGCGCGCGGCAAGCGTGTGCCCTCCGCCGGGCTCGCGGTGAAACTCCACGCCGTCACCGGCGTCCCGCTCAAGGCGCTGCTGGCCACGAAGATCGGCAAGACCGCGGCGAAGGCGACCCCGCCACCCCGTCGGCGGCGGCCGCTGAGCCGCGGCGACCCCGCCCTGGGGGCCGCCCCGGTCCATCCCTGACCACCCTGGTTCCGTTGCGGAGGCGATCAATGACGATCACGCCACCGACGACGACGACGACGACGCCCATCCCGCTCCTCTGGTTCACCGACCGTTCCCGCTTCAAACTCGGGACGCAGCGCTGCCCACGCGCCCGCTACCTCGGCTACCACGCCGGGAACAGTTACGGGATCACGCTGCGGAAGCACGCCCTGCCGCTGGTCACCGGGATCTACGTGCATCGGATCCTCGAAGCATATGCAAGTCGGCTCATGGTGGTCGACCGGCTCCCGGGGCTCGACGAGGTGCGGGCGATCATCGCGACCCTGGTCGCCGAGTACGTGGCGGAGGTCGAGGCCCGCGGCTATCGCGGCATCCTCGGCGGGCCCGACACCGAGGAGACGATCGCCGAGCAGAGTGCGCTCATCAGCGGGCTCGGCTGGGTCCTGCGCCTGAAGTTCCTGCCCTGGCTCCACCAGGCCTACCGCGTGATCGCTGTCGAAGAGGAGCGCCTGCACTTCCTGGACTGCAGCTGCGGCGCGCCCCCGCTCGATGCCGCCGAGCACCTGCGCCGCGGGTGCAGCGGGAAGGCGATCCAGATCCGCACCGACCTGCTGACGCAGCGCCGCGGCGGGCAGAACCTCGCCTACTTCGAGTGCAAGACCACGGGGTGGGAGTCCGACGCCTGGGCGGAGCAGTGGGAGACCGATGCGCAGCTCGCACTCGGCACCGTCGACGCCGACAAGGTGTGGGGCGGGGAGGTCACCGAGCTCTACATCGTCGGGCTGAACAAAGGGCGACGGGTGCGCGACCGCTACGACGGCGCCGAGGACGAGCGCAAGAAGCAGCAGTCGGCGCTCTGCTACGGCTACTGCCGGCCGGGCAATCCGCCGCTCGCGCCCGACGACTGGCTCCCGAGCTACGAGTGGATCGCCGACGACGGCACGACCAAGCGCAAGACCAAGGCGCACCGGCGCCGCGGCGTGTGGACGCTCGACGAGAGCGACTGGCCGATCTGGAAAGCATATGCATCGTCCAACCCAGGCCTCACGCCGGAAGAGTTCTGGGTCCGCTTCCTGCCCGAGTCGGTGCTCGACAAGGTCTGTTTCATTCTCGGCCCGATGAATCGCCAGGACCAGCAGCTGCAGGGGCTGCTGCGCGGCTTCCTCGGCGAAGAGCGCCGCTGGCAGGAGATTCTCTGGGCCCTCTACGAGCTGCAGACCCAGGGCCACGGGTGGGCGAGCGAGCGCTTCCAGGCGCGGCTCGACGAGCTCGTGCCGTGCAGCTGGGCGTGCCGCCCGTTCGGCAAGGAGCACGAGTGCGAGTTCGTCCCGATCTGTCACCGCCATACCGGCTGGGACGACCCGCTCGGCAGCGGCCACTACCAGCCGCGCCTGCCGCACCACGACCCCGAGCTCCAGCAGGCCGTCGCGCGGGGCTTGCTGCCGGCGGAAGCGGCGGCGGTCGAGGACGACGAGTGATGCATATGCATCGAGTCAGTCAAGAAGGGGGACCGATGACAGACCGACGGGAGCACAACATCGACCGACGCGGGTTTGCCTCGATGCCGCTGGAGAAGCGCCGCCGCATCGCGAGCCTCGGGGGCATCGCGGCCCACAAGAAGGGCACCGCCCACGAGTGGACCAGCGAAGAGGCCACCGAGGCCGGACGCAAGGGCGGCCACGCGTCGCGGGGCGGCCGGGGCAAGCTCCCGCCCGCCCGGAGCGAGGGCTGACATGGGCACGGTCGGCGGCTCACGACACTACGTCGGCGGCGGGCTCGGGATGGAAGCGGGCTGGAAGTGTCCCCGCTGCGGCGCCGAGAACCAGGGCCCGATCGCACAGGGCTGCACGCAGTGCGGCTCCGGCGCCCCCGGGCGGCACATCGGCCAGGCGCCGCCGCCGCCCCCGGCCCCCGAGCCCGCGCCGCCCACGCCCGACCCGACGCGCAGTGTGGCCGAGGTGTGGCTCGACGAGCACCCCGACGCCACGCTCGAAGAGGCGTTCACGGCGGGCTACGTCGAAGGGATCCGGGAAGCGCGCCGCGCCCAGCGCGCGACGGCTCCCTCCGCGCCGCAGCCCTTCACCCCCGAGCTCGCCGTCAACCGCACCATCGTGGCGGCGCTCGAACTGTTTCGCGACCAGGTGCTCGCGGGCACGCCTGAGGAAGTCCTCAGTGGCGAGTGGCTCAGCGCCGAGCAGGTCACGTCCCTCATTCGTCAGATCCAGGGAGAGGTCATTCATCATGCCGGATAAAGCGCGTCGGATCTTCACGGCGACGCTGGTGCTGGGCGTGCCCGGCGCCGGCAAGACGTCGCTGCTTGCCACCTTCGCCCGCTACCTCTGGGAGACCTATCACCGGGTGCTGCTGCTGTACTCCTGGGACGGGGGCGCGATCCCCACCGACCTGCAGAAGCTGATGAAGCAGGGGCTCATCCGCTTCTGGCGCGCCCGGACACGGAGCGCCGAAGGCCTCGGCCTTGAGACGCTCTACCAGGCGACCAAGGGCTACTGGCCGCGGGAGATCAACACCGAGACCGGCGAGACCTCGCCCGGCGTCGAGCTCGTGCCGCCCGTCACCACGCTCTACACGCTCGCCTGTCGCAAGACCGGCGAGCTGCTGGCGACGTTGCCCACGCGCGCCGTGATCACGCCGACCTACTGCACGCCGTGCAAGACGCTCCACCCCGTCGGCGAGATGAACGTCACCGAGACGGTGAAGCGCACGCCCGGCTTCGAGATGGTCGGCGGGGTGGCCTACGACGGGCTGACGTCGATGACCAACGAGGTCCTCAGCTTCATGGACCACGCGCGCGGCGCCGGCCAGGTCGGCGGCGAGAAGAGTGCCTTCGGTGGCCCGGTCCTCAGCGGCTCGATCAAGCTCGGGGGCACCAACCGCGCCGACATCGGACTGGGGCAGAGCCGCGGGCGCGAGTTCGTCAACAACAGCCTGTCGATCCCGCACCTGGTCGAAGGGCCGGTCTTCACGGCGCTCTCCATGGAAGCGACCGACGAGGGCGGCCTGCCGATCGTCGGCGCGAAGCTCCCGGGGCGCGCGGCCACCGACGAAGCGAGCTCCTGGTTCGGCAACGTCTTCGAGATGGGCAAGACGCCCGACGAGCAGGGCAAGGAACACTTCACACTGTTCCTGCGGCCCTTCACCGACGCGCAGAACCGCCGGCACCTGCTCAAGACGTCGAGCTCGCCGACCGGGCTCCCCGAGATGCTCATCGATCCGATCGGCCAGCCGTGGGCGCAGGCGAACCTCGGGCTGGTGTTCTCGCTGCTCGACCAGGATCTGCAGCGCGCGCTGGCGGAGGACATCCCCGGCGCGCCGGGCCTCGCGCAGACGCCGAGCACCTACGGCGAGACCTTCTCGGTCACGCCCAGTGCCGTGGCGCCAGGCCCGACGCTGCCCCCGCTCACGCCGCCGCCCGCGGCGGTTCCTGCTCCGACGCCGGCGCCCGTCGCGCCGGTGCCCACTGGAGGTTCGGCGCCGCCCCCGGTCGCCGCGCGACGCCGGCCGCGCGTCGAGGCCGCGGTCGCGGTGGCCGAACCTCCGCCCGTCGCAGCCGCACCGCAGCCGTCCGAGCCGGCGCCGGTGCCGGCTGCGGTCGGGGCGGGCACCGGTCCTCCACCGCCGCCTGGGATGAAGCCCCCGGCGAAGCTCCCCGGCAGCTGATCCCCGCGCCTCTCCGACGGACGCCGCCGCTGCACCCTCCACAACGACGACGACGCTGACGACGACGACCACGACGACAACGGTGCGAGACCTGTGGTGTCTTCCCCCGTTCCATCGTGTCTTTCGTGTCTGTGAGGTGCATCGTGGGCAAAAGTATTCAAGAGCTCGCCAGTGAACTGAAAGACGAAGTCCTTCCAACCAGCGGTCAAGACCTCGACGATCTCCCGACCTTCGGGTCGTTCACGCCGCCGCCGCCGCCAGGGGCCTACCGGTTCCAGCTGCCCGGGGATCTCTCCGCGATCTGGGATCTCTTCGACACGCCGGAGAAGACCCCGCCGCAGCGCGTGAAGGCGACCTTCGATCGGGACCACCCGCTGCTCATCGTCCAGAGTCCGCAGGGGAAGTCGAACGGGGAGCCCTTCGAGACGCGCATCACCAACAACGAGCGGCAGCGCGGCAAGGACAAGGCCGTCACCGCCTCCGACATGGACTACCTGCTGCGCGCACTCGGCGAGAAGCAGAAGCCGAAGAGCAACCGCGAGTACATGCAGATCGTGCAGCGGCACGGCGGCAAGCAGTTCGGCGCCGACCTGCGGTACTCCTGGCGCTGCAGCAAGGACCGCGACGTGCGCGCCCGGGACGGCCAGGGCCAGGTGCAGGTCATCGAGGGCAAGAAGGGCTGCGGCGAGGCCTACTACCAGGAGGACGTGCCGAAGAACGCGGGGGGCGAGGTGCCCTACGAGATCCAGTGCGGCAACTGCGGCGCGCTGCTGAGGGCGTTCGCCAACCTCGACAACCTGCGGAGCTGACGATGGGCGGCTTCAAGGTCGACCCCGAGCAGTTCCCCGACGACGAGCCACGGCTGCGCCTGGAGCCGACGCCGCCCAAGCCCGATCGGATGCTCCAGTTCTTCACCTATGCGCATCTGCCGGCGGAGCTGCAGGAGGCGAGCAAGGACTTCTGCGATCTGGCACACAAGGTCGCGGAGAAGTATCCGATGAACCCCGAGCGCACCGTGACGTTGCGGAAGCTGCTCGAAGCCAAGGACGCGGCGGTGCGCACGCTGCTCTACCAGGGCTGAGGCCGTGGCGATCACCCGCGTGCAGATCAACGAGTGGGCGAGAGAGCACGACGTCGAGCTGATTCTCTTCGACCCACCCGAGCACTTCGACCACGCGATCGTCGGCCTGGTGCATGGCTTCGGCCAGGAGACGGCGGTCCTCTACGACCAGGAGAAGGTCCTGGCCGCGATGCGCGCCGACGGCATGGACGCCGACGACGCCGACGAGTGGTTCTCGTTCAACACCATCGGGGCGTACCTCGGGGAGGCGACGCCCCGCTTCCTGATTCGCCCGGAGAACGACGATGCCGAGACGTCCCTGGAATGACATCGAGACGCTGCACATTCCCCAGCACCACGCGGACTTCGCCGATCACCGCATCGACGCGATCGTCCGCCGCGCCGGCCTCCACGCCGGCCTTGCCACGCACATGGTCGAGCGCGTTGCGCGCAGCTGCTACCTGCAGGGCGTGTGGGATGTCGTCCAGCTGATCGACGAGCACCCGGAACTATTGAAGACCCTGTTGAGAGGAGGCACCCATGTCGAAGAAACGTGATCCGGTGATCGCGGTCCTCAAGTACTTCCAGGAGGCCGAGCTCCCGCTGGCGCAGCAGGCGCTGGCGCTCGCGCAGCAGGTCCTGCGGGCCCGACAGCCCACCGCACGGCCACGGCCGCGGCCGGTGCCGAAGAAGGCGGCGCCGCCGATGGCGGCCGCGGTGGCGGCGAGCGAGTAAACCAACGACGACGACGGGGGATCCCAGCCCTCGTGCGAACGATGAGAGGGGAGGCGACCGTGGGCGGCAAGCAGCAGCAGCGACAGCCAGAGGCAACCATCAGTCCTGGACGGGCGCGGGGTACCGTCCAGCACACCTACCCCGAACGGGGGTTCGGCTTCATCCGCTGTACCGAAGGCGCCGTGGAGGACGTCGGGCAGGACTTCTTCTTCCACACCAGCGGGCTCGACGGCGGGTTGACGATGCGCGAGCTGCTCCCGGGCAGCCTCGTCGAGTTCGAGTGCCGGGAGGTGCCGCGAGGCAAACGCGCGGAACACATCTCGCGCGCGCTCTGAGGAGGAGGGCTTCATGATCCGCCAGAACGCGCCTCCTGATCCCGAGCTCGTGTTCGGACGGACGAGCGGCCCGGTCTCCCCGGCGCCGCCGCCCGTCGTCATGCCGCGGCGTCGCGAGGACCCGCCCCCCGAGCCCGCGCCCGTCATCCCCGTCGTCCGCAAGACGACAGGCGCGGCGGTCGTGGAGGTGGAGCCGCCGCTGCCGTTCCCCGCCGCCGCGCTCCCCGAGGTGCGCACGCCGGAGGAGATCCGGGCCGCGCTCGGCCAGCCCTTCTCCGGGCTCTTTGGCGCCGCCGGGAGCGGCAAGACGTTTCTGACCAAGGCCTGGGCCGAGGAGGAGCCCGGGCTGCTGCTCGCCGCCACCACCGGGATCGCCGCGATCAATCTCGGCGGCGAGACGATCAACTCGATCCTCGGCTACTTCGACACCGCGAGCCTGCAGGAGAAGTACATCAACGGCGCGCTCACCGCGCAGCTCGGACGGCTGTGGCGCGCCGGCGTCCGGCGCCTGGTACTCGACGAGGTGAGCATGCTGGCGGGCGACCAGCTTACCTACCTGGTGAAGGCCATCGAGGAGGTGAACGGCCGCGGTTACGTCCTCGGCAAGTGGACCGACGGCGACGACGCGCCGCCGCCCGCCATGGGCCTGACGCTGGTCGGCGACTTCCTGCAGCTCGCGCCGGTGAAGGCGACCTACGCGTTTGAGTCGCCCGAGTGGGATCGCTTCGCCGGCAGCGCGGTCACGCTGACCGAGATCCGCCGGCAGAGTGACCCGGAGTTCATCCAGATGCTGCGCGCGGCCCGCGCCGGGCGGGGCCACCAGGTGGCGGAGTACTTCGGCGACCGGAGTGCGATCGCCGCCGAGACCGACGACCGCTACGACGGCCCGACGATCGTCGCCAAGAACGAGAGCGTCGACCGCTACAACGGGCTCCGCATGGCGCAGCTGCCGGGACACGACGTGAACTTCCCGAGTGCGCGGTGGGGGAAGCTCCGCAGCGAGTGGGGCACGCTGGAGAAGCCGAAGCACACCTGGGGCATCCCCGAGGTGCTGCCGCTGAAGATCGGCGCCTTGGTGATGGTGCTGGCGAACCGGCGCACCGAGGACCACCCGCGACAGCTGGTGTACGTCAACGGCGATCTGGGCACGGTGATCGATGCGCAGGACGGCAGCGCCTGGGTGCGGCTGCAGCGCACGCGCCAGACGGTGGAAGTGCTGCCGGTGACGCGCGAGGTCAAGGTGCCGTGCGACAGCGTGCGGCGCGCCGAGCTGCTGCGAGAGGGGAAGGGCGACCGCATCGACGGCAAGTGGGAGATCGTCGGCGCCATCAGCTACATGCCGTTGCGAGTTGCATATGCATCGACCGTGCATAAGAGCCAGGGGCTGAGCCTCGACAAGGTCCAGGTCAACATCCGCGATCACTTCTTCAAGTCGCCGGGGATGTTGTACGTCGCGCTGTCGAGGGCGCGGACGGCGGCGGGGTTGCGGCTGGTCGGGAGCCCGGGGGCGATTGTCGAGCGGTGTACGACCGACCCGCGGCTGCGGGAGTGGCTATGAAAGTGCTCGATCAGACGCGCAAGCTGATTGCCCTGGCGGTGAACAATCCCTCAGAGGAAGAGGCGCGATCAGCGGCTCGCAAGGCGTGCGTGCTCATCATGACGCATGAGTTCGAGGTGGTCGAGCGGCAGCGTCCTAGGCGGCAAGAGCAGCAGGAGCCGTACGCGCCGCCAGCACGACCCGCGGCAACGCGCTACGACGATCTGCCGCCCGATTGGGAGACGGCACTGAAGGCGATCGAGACGCTACTCGCGGATCCCGCGTACGCGTACGGAGGCAACTTCCTGCGGAGTGTGCGGCGGTGGGTGCGTACGAAACACCACATTACGCCGAAGCAGTGGCGGAGCGTGCAAAACATCCGAGCCTGCAGATGGTGACCAATGGTCACGCTGCCGTTGTCCCGCACGTGCAACCTCCGAGACTTCCCGCAGTGCGTGACCGTCGCCGCGTGGCAGCAGCAGCTGGCCGATCAGGCCTGGGCGCAGTGGACCGCGGCGCAGCATCTGCGCACACGGGAAGGGAGCCTGGTCGTGAACTACTCGGGGGTCGAGTTCCTGGCGCCGGGGCCGACGGCGACCTACTGGCAGCGGGACGAGGAGAAGCCGATCAACGGGGCCGGGCTGGTGCCGGCGGTCTACGGGCTCTGCGTGCTCGATCGGATCGAGGCGCCGGTGAAGTTCCTGTCGCAGGCCAAGCAGATCCTCGGGCGGCACGGGCTGTTGGTGCTGACCTTCGCGTACTGGGACGCCGAGGGCGAGGACACGGCGGCGGGGCACGACGAACGGCTGCGGATCTACTCGGCGCACAGCTACCAGCGGTTGATCCGCGACGCCAGGCGGGTGGGCTTCGAGACCTTCGGCGGGACCGACTGGACGTATCACGGCAACTACCTGGAGGACCACAGCCTGGCGAGCCTGGTGCTCACCCGGCGCACGGAGAGGACATGAGAGGGGGACACGATGGATAGGGTGCCCTTGCAGTGGCTGGACGAGATCGAGAGCCAGTTGGACGCCTCGGTCCCGCATTACCTCCCAGAATTGGTGCAGTTCGCGCGCCGGATCTACCTCGCGTTGGCGAAGGCCGAAGAGGAGATCGACCGACTGCTGGGGGCGTGATGGAGATCGAGATCGGGGGGCGGTTGCTCGCGGCGATCGTGCTGCTGGTGCTCGGCGTGCTCGTCGAGCGCTGGTGGCACTACGCGAGCCGCCGGAGGTAGCGGAAGACACGGCAGGGCACGGTGTGATACAGTGCCCTACATGACACAACCGAAGAAGCCACGTAGGTCCCATACCGGGAAGAACAGGATTCAGATGAACGTCTCTGTCACGGAGGAGACGCGCGCCCTGCTCGAAGCCATCCGTGAGCGGGACGGCGTCCCCTACAGCGCCCAGATCGAGCGTGCGTTGCGCCTCTGGGCGGAACAAGAGAAGGGGATCGAGGTGCCACATGCGCGAAAAGGTGGAGGCTAAGCATGCACACGACGACGACGACGACGACAAGGACGTGGGTTACTTCAATCTCGATCGGCTCGTACGCTACAGCGGACTCTCGCGGAGTACGCTGCGGCGCTATCTCCACGACGCCGAGCACCCGCTACCGCACCACGAGGTGCGTATCGCGGGCAAGACGCGCGGGCGCGTGCTCGTGCGGAAGACCGAGTTCGATGCGTGGATGCGGGCGTTCAACCCGACGTCGCGTGCCGAACCGACGCCCGATCCCATTACCGACACCCGCTGGATCCGCCGCGCGTTCGGCAAATAGGAGGGCGTCATGGTAGCGCGGGTGCCCGGCCTCACGATTCGCTTCGAGGCGAAACGCGCCGCTCGGGGACAACTCCCCTGGGGGGTCTTCATCGACCTGCGTCTGGGCGGCGAACGCCACCCCGGGGCGAAGTTCTTCGCGACTGAGGCGGAAGCCGAAGCGCATTATCCCTACGCCGCCGCGGAGGTCATGGGGATGCGCGAGTCGTACGAGCGCGAGCTGCGGTTGAAGCGGGCGCTCAATGTGCCCGCACTGCCGCAGGCACCCAAGGGCACGGTGCTGTTCGAGACGATGACGCAGCGTTGGCTCACCGAACACGTCAAGGAGATGTGTACCGCGGCAACGTACCTCGGCTACAAGGGGCTGCTCAAGAACCACCTGCTGCCGATCATGCGCAGCTGGCCGATGCACAACGAGACGATGACCGGGCAGCGGATCAAGGACGTGCTGAAGGTGCAGCTGGCGAAGAACAAGGTGCCGCTGCCGACGCGGCTCGCCTGCCAGGCGACGCTGAGTGCGTTTTTCGGGTGGGCCAAGAACGAGCTTCCGCCGGGGCAGTTCACCGTCAACCCCGCGGAAGGCATCGGCAAGTACGTCCGCAACGAAAACGAGAAGCGGATCGTCCTGCACCAACAACCGAACCCGATGACACGCGTGCAGGTCGACGCGTTCCTGAAGTGGCAGCACGCGCATTACCCCGAGCTGTATCCCCTCTTCGTCTGGCTCGCCGACGAAGGCTCGCGCATCGGCGAGGCCTGCGCGCTGAAGTGGGACCACCTGGATCTCAGTGGCGGCAAAGGACACGTCGTCGAGGCGTTTTCGGCAGCGCACCGCAAGATGGAGCTGCAGGACGGTCATGAGCGCGGGGTCGGCGAGAAGGATACGAAGACGCACCGCGCCGACCAGTACGTCGACCTGAGCCCACGGGTCGTCGAAGTGTACGGGAAGCTGAAGGTCGCCAACCGGGAGGCCTGGTTGAAGCGCGGGCGGCGCCCGATCAAGGAACCGCAGCACTGCGTCCTGACGAGCGTGCTCTCACCGCGCCGCCCCGATAAGGTCGTGTATGGCGCATTCCGCAAGGGCTGCGAGGCGCTGTCCCTCAAGGGGCAGACGGGGAAGCGATTCACGATTCACTGCCTGCGCGACACCTTCGCGACCCTCGCGTTGCTGGAGGGGAAGCCGCTCGGGTGGGTGTCGATGATGCTCGGCCACGAAGACACCGAGACGACCCGAAAGCACTACATCAAGTGGGTGCGGCTGGTCGAAGAGAACCTGCTCGCGAAGGGGCAGGAATGAGAGTGGAGCCGACGATCGGACTTGAACCGATAACCCCCGGTTTACGAAACCGGTGCTCTACCGAATTGAGCTACGTCGGCCTGCGAAGTACCAACAGACGAAGAATCCTGCGGTACGCCTGCGATTGGCGTCGTGTTGGGAGACCGCATGCCCGCTTATCAGCACAGTTCCCCAACTCGAAATGGGGTCCCAATCGCCTCACAACTTCCCAACTGAAAACCCGTAACGTGTTGCACCGACACGGCTTACAGGTTCGGGTAAATGCTTACGAAAAAGCCAACTTTTCTGAGGATTTTCGAGGTATTTCGGCCCGTCCACCGCCATGAATCCAACTGGAACTTTTTGCGGGTTCAGCAGGGTGGAAGGAGGCCGAGGTGGGCAAACGGATCGACGACCTCCGAAAGCTCGACGATACACCGATCGAGCGCCGGGTGGAAGCCCCGGAGAGCGCCGACGTCCGTGACACAGAGTGGTACTCCTTCGTCGGCCTGATCGACGACCTGCAGGCGAGCGGCAACTTCGACTGGGCCGTTGAGACCCTGAACGGCATCCGCGAGACGGTGCTGCACCGTCGGCAGGTGACCGAGGCGCAGAAGCGCGCGGTCAACAACATCGAGCACGCGCGCGACGGCCACTACCGATCGCGACGCCGCTACGAGGGCTGGGACCCGCGAGGACGGTGAACGATGCCGTCCTCGCCCACCACCCCGCTCATCCTGCCAGTGGTCTACATCGCCGGCCCCTACCGCGCGCCCACGGTGCGGCGCGTGCTCGCCAACATCTGGCGCGCGCAGGACGCTGCGCTCATGGTGTGGAGGGCGGGCGCGGTCGCCCTCTGTCCCCACGGCAACACGATGCTCTTCGACGGCGAGGCGGCCGACGACGTCTGGCTGCTCGGGGACCTGGAACTGCTCCGGCGCAGCGACGCCGTGCTGATGGTGAGCGACTGGCAAGCGAGCCAGGGCGCGTGTGCGGAACACCAGCTCGCGGTTGACCTCGGCCTGCCGATCTTCTACGACACGCAGCCCGGTGTGCTGCACACCTGGATCGTCGACTGGAAGCGCGCGGCGCAGGTCGAGTAGTGCTCCCGCATCCTCCCGGCTGCCGCGGCTGCGTGCTCGACGAGCGAGGGCGCGGCTTCGCCCCGGCCGATGGGCCGAGCGGCAGCTGGCTGCTCCTGGTCGGCGAAGCGCTCGGCGACGTCGAGGCGGCGGTCGGGCGTCCGTTCATGGGCGACGCCGGCGGGATGCTGACGCGCCTGCTGAACCTCCTGGGGTGGAGCCGCGACGCGATCCGGGTCCACAACACGATCAGCTGTCAGCCACCCGGCAACTGGTTCGACGAGCGCGCGCCCTGGTACTACAGCGCGATGGCGCACTGCCCCTACCTGGAGACGTCGCTCGCCGAGCGGCACCCGGTGGTGGTGGCGATGGGCGCGAGCGCGCTGCGGCGCGTGCTGCACCTGGAGCACAAGCGGAAGGTGCGGGTGCAGGACTTCCACGGCTCGATCGTCCGCGACCCGACCGATCGCTTCTGGGTGGTGCCGACCTATCACCCGAGCTTCCTGCAGCGCGGCGCCACGAACCTGATCGGCACGGTGCTCTGGGATCTCCGGCGCGCGGAGGAAGCGCGCGACCACGGGAAGCCGGCGAGCGAGCACTCCCTGGTCATCGATCCGCCGGTCGAGTGGTTCCGCGCCTGGGTCGATACGGTGGTAGCGGCGCGGATGCAGGACCCGGCGGCCTATCCGATCAGCAGCGACGTCGAGACGCCGGACAAGGCCGGCGGCAAGGACGAAGGCGAGATCACCGCCGACGACGTCAGCTACCAGCTGCTCCGGCACAACCTGGCGTGCCATCCCGATGAGGGGATCACCGTGCCGCACGCCGGGCCGTATCTCGACGAGCTCCGCCGCCTGTATGCGTCGCCAGGATGCATATGGATGTGGAACCGCGAGTACGACTTCGGGCGCCAGGTGCATGCGAGGCTGATGACCGAGGCCGGTTCGGTGCAGGTGGTCGACCTGATGTGGCTCGCCCACTTCCTGCAGAGCGACCTGCCGCGGGGGCTCGGGTTCTGGGCGCCCTTCTACAGTGCGTACGGGCCGTGGAAGCACACCGCCGACGACGACCCCGCGACCTACGGCGCGGTCGACGGCCTGCAGACGCACCGCGTCGGCTTCGGCGTGGTGGGCGACCTGATCGCCCAGGGCCAGTACACGATGGCGATGCGCCACACGCACAAGCTGCTCTCCGAGGTGCTGCGACCCGCCCAGCTGGTCGGGTTGAAGGTCGATCGGCCGCGGCTCCTGGTGTTCAAGCAGGAGCTCGCCGACAAGGCGCGCGAGCGGCTCCAGGCGCTCCAGGCCTGCGTGCCCGAGGCGCTGGCACCGCTCACCCCCAAGCAAGGCCTGACGCGTCCACCCGCGGCCACCGTGCTCCACGTCAAGGCGAGTGCGTTCACCCGGAAGGGGACGCCACGGAAGGGCAAACCCACCGCTGAACTGAAACAGGAGCTGTATGCCCGCGCGAAAGTCATCGAGAAGATCGTCCTCCGCGAGGTCCTCGTCTGCCGAGGATGCGGTGCTATCGAAGTATCTCGAAAACATCGTTGCCCTGCACCAGCGGCTGGACGACTGGATCGTGGAGTGGCCCGCCCACGCCCCGCTGTTGCGGAAGCTGAAGGACAAGCTGAATCAGGTGGTGGTGGACTTGATCTCGCTGTCGTCAGCGTCCACCGCTGGTTCTGGCAGGAGCCCTTCAACCCCGACTCGGTCCCGCAAGTCCTCGCCTACATCAAGTCCCGCAAGCACAAACCCGGGCGCGCCAAGAAGAGCCAGAGCGAGGAGAGCACCAACCGCGAAACCCTCGAACGCCTCGCCCGCACCACCGGAGACCCCTTCTACCAGTCCCTCCTCGACTACCGAGCCATCGGCAAAGTGAAGGGCACCTACGTCGAGGGCACCGAGCGGCGGCTGGATGTCGACGACCGGCTGCAT
>Ga0126377_10000041_pt1 | contig 54443 bp, 51 predicted proteins | sample PanSoiMetPlot_22_FD_92647 | JGI IMG/M metagenome (GOLD analysis project Ga0126377, IMG submission 92647) | Tropical forest soil microbial communities from Panama - MetaG Plot_22 | ecosystem: Environmental > Terrestrial > Soil > Tropical forest > Bulk soil | place: Panama | collected 2016-02-17 | reverse complement strand
TGATCTGCTCCGTCTGGAGCCGACCAGATCGACGCGGCACTCAACGTGAGCAGGGTGGTTCCGTCTGGTCCCGTCTGGTCGGACTGTAATCGTTTCTCTCGTAATCGAAAGGTCGAGGGTTCGAACCGTCCCGCAGGGTGGAGCTGCTTGCCGTTTGGTGGACCCGCGTAGGGGTAGCTCCCCGCGATGGACGGGTACGGGCTGGAGCCAGCCGCGGGACGGCGTGGCGCGGCTGCGTCGCCGCAGGCTGATGACCGGATGCGCCTGTGGGTGCGGGCGAGCCCGTTGGCCGCCCGCCAGGCCCGGCACGCGCTGCGGCAGCTCACCCTGCCCCGCTGGGCGGCTGACGACGCCGAGCTGTTGGTGTCGGAGCTGGTGACCAACATCGTGCTGCACGCCGGCCTTGGCGCTGGCGCACCCATCCAGATCTTGGTGGCCGTGTCCCCGACGCGGGTGGAGGTCGACGTGCGTGCCGGCGGCCGGCTGTGGTCGATCCGTCAAGACCCCGGCGCCGAGTCCGGCTGGGGCCTGTACCTCCTCGACCGCCTAGCGAGCCAGTGGGGGACCGGCATCGACAGGGACTGGTTCGAGCTGCGGCCCGACCGCCAAGGACGCGCGTGAGAATTACAGGAACTCGCGCTTTTCGGGTGACAACGCCGACACCATGCGGCACAACGAGCTGCCAAAGCACCGTCCGTACCGCCGCAAGAACGGGCGAGTCGCTGCACGCAGCCCGGGACGTCGGTCAACGACAGCACGAAAGGCATCGCTGAAGGCGCTGACCGACGCGCGGACGGACGGCGCTCCTTCTGGCGACGCGGCGACGACCGAGCGCCGGGCTGATCACACAGAGGCCGAGGTGCCGCCGCCGAAGTCGCCGTCGCTGGGGTACTGCGAGTCGGCGTTCAGCCAACTCCCGTTGCCGAAGGCGTCGCTGGCTACGGGGCTGCCGGCGTCGAGGTGGCCGCCGCCCGCGCTCGCGTCAGTGTCGGTGTCGCTGGTCGCCGACGCCAGCTGGGTGGCGGCCGGGGCGGAGTCGTCGAAGGGGTCGCCAGCCACAGGCGTAGGCGCGGGGTCGGGGTCCACAGGAGCCGCCTCGCTACGAGGTTCCTCGTCAGGCACCCACTCGTGTTCCCGCTGCTGCTGCCGCCGCTCCAGCTCCTGCCGCAGCTGCTCCAACCGCCGCCGCGACTCCTCATCAGCTGGGCGCGGCTGCAGCGGCCGCCCAGGAACGCTCGGACCGGGAGGGTTCGCGCTCGGCGGCAGATGGCTGGGGGGCAGCATGACGGGCGGCTGCCGCTCCTGATACAGCTGCTCCAGCTGCCACCACAACGGCTCCTGCAACTGCTCATTCGTTGGCCGCTGCTCCAACCACCGCTGCAGGCTGGGCACGATGGCGCCGCCGACGCCGGGTCGGTCGCCACCAGCAGGCGTCCCGCTCGCGCCGGCCCCGCCGCCGATCGGCACGACCGGAACCGCACCCGTCGCGGTGTCCCACGACGCGCGCTGGCCAGGACCGCGGCCGGCTGCGGGTCGTCCTCCCCGACGAGCCTGCTGGCCTGGGACAGCAGCCGCTCCAACCGCGGGCCCGGGTCAAGGCGTGCAGGCGCCGTGCGGCCCGGGGTGCGGGGCGCCGGTAGCGCCACGACCACGCCGGTGTCCGCCCACGGGCCGGCCGCGCCCAACTGGTGCGCGTCGGCCGACGTCTGCGCGACCATCGCCACGATCATCACCACGCTGACCAGCAGCGACACCGCCGCCAGCAGACGGATCACGCGGGCCAGCGCCCTGGCAGCCGGTGGCGCGCCGAGGCTCCGGTGATCAGCGACGGCGAGGTCATGGCGCATGGGGACCTCTTGCAGGGTCGCGGGCCGACCGGTCCCTCGCCAACTTCAGCGCGACCCTGGGGATCGGGTGGGAGGAAGCGAGGACAGGGGTGCGGTGCGACGGCGATAGCTCGGACCACCGCAAGGTAGATGGAGACCGTCACGATCGCGTCACAGGGCAGCGGCGCGACGGATCACTCGGGTAACCGTCCGGCAACGCCGGCTCCAATCGCCGCGACGCAAGACCACCCGAACAGCAGACGGCCCGCTCCGGTGATCGGCACGGACACGGCCCCGAAGTCCAGTGGACTCCACGCTGAGCGCCGTCACGCAGAAGCGCGAACCTCTGTAGTAGATCCGTCATCTTGAGGCGCGTGCTGGCGGGCGCGCTCGTCCAGAAGATCGCCCATGTAGGCCGCGGCCGCACGGTCGGCCCCGCTCACCCGGTGCATGTAGCCACTGGTGACCGCGAGGCTGCCATGGCCCATCCGCTCCCGGACTGTCCCGGCCTCCGCGACGGCGCCCAGCTGCGTCGCCATGAAGTGGCGCAGCCCGTACAGCGTGTAGCCGTGGCCCATTCGCCGCACGAGCGCCGTGAACCGCTTGCTGACCGCGTCCGGCCGGATGGGCGTCGCACCTTCAGGAGTCCGGGCGAACACGTACGCGTCTTGGGTGAGCCGGCCGTCGAACTGCTCGGCGAGCCGCTCACAGCGGGCTCGGTGCTCACGAAGCAGCTTGGCGGTGGCGGCGTCGAGCGCCAACAGGCGTTCGCTGTGACGGCTCTTGGGAGCCTTCCGCGCGTACTTGTTCGGCAGGCTCTTCGCGGTGACGATGCTGCCGTCAGGGGGAATGGTCAGCGTCATCGCGTCCAGGTCCAGGTCCAGCCATCGGAGTGCGCAGATCTCCGACGGCCGGAGCCCGGCCGTGGCGCTCAGCCGCAGGAGCACCGCGAAGTCCGGCTCGTCCTGGAGCGCTGCGAACAGCTCACGGACCTCCTTCGGAGTGGGGACAGAGCGCTTCCTGCCCTTGCCCCCGGCCGGCCGGGCCATCAACGCTGGGTTGAACGGAAGCCATCCCCACCGGGCCGCCATCCCGAGCGCTCCGGACAGGATCACGTGGACGTCGCGAACCCGGTTCGGGCTCAATCGCCGGTCGCCCGCTGCCGGCTGCGCCTTCGTGGCAGCCTTATCAGGGTCGTCGCCCCTGGCGGCCGCCTCGGCCCTGGCGCGGGCTCGCGCGCGCGTTCCGGCCTTGGCGTTCCCATTGCGGCGCAGCTCGTCGTAGAAGGCGTCCAGGACGCGGGCGTTGATGGTGTGGAGCCGCTTGCCGCCCAGCGCCGGTTTGATCTTGTTGGCGATCAGGCCGCGGTAGTCCTCCAGGGTGCGCGGGGAGATGGGCTTGTCGCGCCCAGCGCGCCACTCGACCCAGAGGTCAACCAGTTCGCCGAGCGTCTTCAGGCGGGTACCGGCGTGCTGCCCATCGGCGACCTGGGTCCGCAAGCGGGCCTCCACCTGCTCGGCCTGCCGGCGGCTGCCGTTGACCTGCCTGGTGATCTGCCGCTGCTTGCCTGTCAGGGGGTCCAGGCCGGCGTAGACGATGACCTGCCAACCGTCGCGGCGTCTGCGGATGGTCACTGCGGCTCCTGTGGCCGACGGTCAGTCGTTGACCTCTCGTTGACCGCCAGTCTACCTCAGGAGCTATTTGCAGTGGGCAGGGACGGTTTCGAACCGCCGGCCTCCCGGTTTTCAGCCGGACGCTCTACCAACTGAGCTACCTGCCCGTGCCCGGCCGGCGCGCGCGCCGGCCGGGGCCGTGGCGGTCCCGACGGGATTTGAACCCGCGACCTCCGCCTTGACAGGGCGGCGAGCACATCCAAGCTGCTCCACGGGACCTTGCGGTCGGGGGCTCGAAGCCCCGTGCCCCCAACGGGGTTCGAACCCGTGCTACCACCTTGAAAGGGTGGCGTCCTGGACCACTAGACGATGGGGGCCCTGGTGTGGGCCGCGTCGGGATCGAACCGACGACACCCCGGTTAAAAGCCGGGTGCTCTGCCAGCTGAGCTAGCGGCCCTCTGACGAAGGCGCGGCGATGGTGCCATCCCGCGATCAGGCCTGTCAAAGGATTGTCTCATCCGGTGTGCTCCCGGTCCGCCTCGCGCTCGGCCCGGGCCTGCTCGGCCGGGACCAGCTTGTAGCCCACGCCGCGGATCGTGGCGATCATGGACTCGTGCTCCGGGCCGAGCTTGGCGCGCAGCCGCCGCACGTGCACGTCGACCGTGCGCGTCCCGCCGAAGAAGTCGTAGCCCCACACCTCCGACAGCAGCTGCGCCCGCGTCCACACCCTGCCGGGCCGCTGAGCCAGGAAGCGCAGCAGCTCGAACTCCTTGTAGGTGAGGTCCAGCGGCCGCCCCCGCACCCTGGTCTGGTAGCTCATCGGGTCGACGAGCAGGTCGCCGACGCGGACGGCCTCCTCGGCGTCGCTCGCGGCGGGCCGCTGGACGGCCAGCCGGATGCGCGCCTCCACCTCGGCGGGCCCGGCGGTGGGCAGGAGGAAGTCGGTCACGCCCCAGCCGGGCTGGAGCGCGGCGAGCCCGGCCTCGGGCATGACGACCAGGATCGGCAGCTCCTCGTCGGCGGCGCGCAGCGCCCGGCAGATCACCTGGGCGCCGGCGAGGTCCCTGGTGGCGTCGATCAGCACGAGGTCGCTGTCGCCGGTCTTGCCGAGGCTGGCAAGCTCCAGCGGGAGGGTCACCAGGCTGTGGGGCAGCAGCTCCAGCGCGGGCAGGACGTCGACCGCCCCCGCGGACCGGCTCGTGATGCAGGCCAGCTCGGCCACTGCTGCTCCCCACCGCGCCGCGACATCCGTGGCGACCGGCCGCTCGCGCGGCGCGAGCGTAGGCGTAGCCGCTCGGCGTCGCTGCCGGATGTTGCGCCCCCGGCCAGACCCCGGCACCGTAGCATCCGTTCCTCGCGCCGAACAACGAGGCGCCTGCATCGCTCCGACCGTGGGAGGGACGCTGGTCCGGGTCAGGATGTTCGCCGCGCTCCGCGAGGCCGCGGGCGCCGGCGAGGTGCTGGTCGCAGCCGAGCCGCTCGGGCTGCTGCTCGACCGGCTGCGGTCCCGCTACGGGCAGCCGTTCGCGACCGCCCTGAGCTACGCGAGCGTCCTGGTCGACGGGGAGCGCCTGCGCGACCCGTCGACGCCTGTGCCCGACGGCGCCGAGGTCGCGCTGCTGCCGCCGTTCTCCGGCGGCTGATCCGCGGCCGCGGACCGGGACCCGCCGCGAGCCGGTCCCCGACCCGCGCCCGGTAGGGGATGGCGCGGCGCGTGCGGTAGCGTCTCCCGGTATGCGCCGGTTCTCCCGTCTCCTGATCGCCCTGCTGGTGCTCGTGATCCTCGGCGTGGCGGCCGACTTCGCCGCCGGGCGGCTGTTCGAGGGTCGCACCACCCGGGCCGTCCAGCGTCACCTCGGCCTGGCCAGGCCGCCGTCGGTCGAGGTGCGCGACTTCCCGTTCCTGCTGAGCCTGGCGCTCGGCCGGCTGCGGACGGTCGACGTGGCCGCGACGGACGTCCAGCTCCGGGGGGTGACGCTGGACAGCCTCCAGCTCACCCTGAGGGACGTGCGCATCCCCCGCGCGCTGCTGCTGGGACGCTCGGGGGTGGTGCGGGTGGAGGGGGGGCGCGGCCGCGTGCGCCTCACCGAGTCCGAGATCAACCGTCTGGTCGGCCAGCGGCTGCCGGGCGGCCAGGTGCAGATCGACGAGCGCGGCGTGCACATCCAGGTGCGCACGACCCTGCTCGGCCAGCCGGTGGACGCGTTCGTGAGCGGCCGGCTCGAGATCCGCTCCGGCCGCATCGCGTTCCAGGCCGAGCAGCTCGAGGCGGGCACCGTCACGCTGCCCGCGCAGGTGCTCGAGCAGCTCCGCGACCGCTCGTTCGAGCTGCCGCTGCCCAAGCTGCCGGCGGGGCTGGTGCCCGAGCAGGTCGTGACCGAGCCGGATGCGATCGTGGTGTCAGGGCGCCTCGGCCCGGTGGACATCCAGGCGTGACGCGGCCGGGTCCGGACGCGGGCGGTCCGGCGGGGGATACGATCGGCTGTCGGCACGCTCGCGCCGGAGGCCACGCCCGAGCATGTTCACCCTGGAGTTCTGGTACACCACGCTGCTGGTGCTGATGCTGAGCGCGGCGGCCGGGTTCGCCGTGTACGTGGTCTACCGGCTGTTCCGCTGAGCACCGGGAGGGCCGGTGTTCCTCGGGGAAGGGAAGACCCAGGGGGGTCGAGGGCGTGACGTGCTGCCCTCGTCCCGGTCGGACCAGGCCGGGACCCCCTGGGTTCGGTGGTCTGAGTGGATTCCGTGGGCTGTCCACACCTCACGAGATCGTCGGAGTGGGTGAGCCCTACCGGGCAGCCACCTCGCGGGTCCACAACGGTTTGTGCAGTTGGACCACCTCCTTCCTCGCGTGCGGACAGTGTAGGCGAGATCGGGCCGGGAGCAAGCGTGATTCTCCCGTTGCGGGGCGGCGCAGTTGCGGCCAACGCCGATACGATGCAGGGGATGACCGAGCTCACGACCGCCCGCCCGGACCCTCGCGGTCAGCGTGAGAGCCTGCGCGCCGCCCGGACCGGCGCGGCACTCGCCGAACGGCCGGATCTCGTGGCCGTCCAGCTCGACGGCGACGACGTCCTGCGCTACCTGCACTCGGTCACCTCCCAGCACCTGGAGGACCGGCAGCCGGGCGAGGCCGCCGAGGCGCTGCTGCTGAGCCCAAAGGGCAGGATCGAGTTCGCGCTGCGGCTGGCCGTCCTCCACGAGGGCGTGCTCGCCGACACCGACGCGGGCGCGGCGGACGCCCTCGCCGAGCGGCTGCGCCGGTTCGTGTTCCGCTACGACGTCCGGGTGGGCCCGGCGGTCCCGGGCGGGCTCAGCATCGTCGGGCCGGCGGCCGCGACCACGGCGGCCGCCGCCGGCCTGCCGGTCCCCGAGCAGCCGGGACGCGCCGGCATCCGCTCGGGTCTGGTGGTCCAGCGCACGCCGCTCGGCGTGGACCTGCTCGGATCGCAGGTGGCGAGGGTACGCGCCGAGCTCGCGGGCGAGTTCCCCTGGCTCGGGCCGGAGCTGCTCGCGGCGCTGCGGATCGAGGCCGGGCTGCCGCGCTGGGGGCTCGAGCTGACCGACGACGTGCTCGCCGAGGAGGCTGGGCTGCTGGACAGCCACGTCCACCTCGACAAGGGCTGCTACCCGGGACAGGAGACCGTGGCGCGGGTCCACAACCTCGGCCAGGTGCAGCGGCGCCTGGCGGGGATCGCCTGCGCGGACGGCGAGCCGCCGCCACCGCGGACCGACCTGCTCACCGCGGAGGGCCGCCGCGCGGGCCAGGTGCGCGGCGGCGCCGTCCACCCGGAGCTGGGGGCGATCGCGCTCGCGTACGTGCGCCGCACGGTCGCGAGCGGCCAGGAGCTGCTCGCCGCCGGCCGCCCCGTGACCGTGACCGGGCTCCCGTTCGGCCGCCCCGCAGGCTGACCGTCCCGGCTGCCGGGCCGCGAAATTCCTGCGGTGCTCAGTACCGTTGTCTCTGTACCAATTCGTAGGTGATTCACCCGCTAGGAGCGGCCGGCCCGCCGTGGTTTGCTCCGCTCCGACCACGGTTGCTAATGTTCCGGGCGCTTCCCCTCTCATCGGCCAGTAGCCAGCCCGGTGTCCGGTCCCCCCACGGAAAGGACCGCTGGAGATTCGCCGTCGTCTCTTCGTCGCGCTCGCCGCGAGCGCCGTGGTGGTCGCCGCCGCCCTGCCGTCCGCGGCGCAGACCGGCGACCCCGCGGGCCCCGGTGGCCTCGAGTCCCTCCAGGCGAAGGCCGACGCCCTCGCCCGCGAGATCGAGGACACCAACGCGGCCCTGGCCGACATCCGCAACCGCACCCTCGCGACCGAGCGCAAGGCGGTCGAGTACAAGGCGCGGCTGCAGAAGGTCCTGCCGGCGCTGGAGGAGCAGGCCGCCTCCTGGGTCCGCTCCGGCACCGCGCCGTTCGAGTCGATCCTCAGCGACCCCGCGCACGCGGTGCAGAAGATCGAGCTGTACGACGTGCTGATGTACCGGTCGTCCTCGGTGGTGGAGGAGGCGCGCGTCTCCTCGGAGGGGTACCAGTCCAGCCTGCAGACGCTGCAGCGCCTCGGCGCCGAGCAGCGCGCGCTGCTGCCCAAGCTCAACCGCGCCCTCGCGCAGGTCAAGGCGCTCTGGAAGCAGCAGGCCAGGAACCTCATCGCCGCCGGCGGCACCGTCGACGGCCGCAGCATGGGCCTCAACCTGGTGGTCAACGGCCAGTCGTGCCCGCTCGGCCCGGCGCACAGCTTCATCGACTCCTGGCACGCCCCCCGCGTCGGCCACCTGCACCAGGGCACCGACATCATGGCGCCGTTCGGGGTCCCGGTGTACGCCATGAAGACCGGGACGGTGTACAAGGCCGGCAACATCGGCGGCCTCGCCGGGCTGGCGGTGATGATCCACCACGCCGACGGCGTCGACACCTGGTCCTTCCACCTCAACTCGGTGAGCGTGCGCGCGGGCCAGCGGGTCCCCGCCGGCACGCAGATCGGGACCAACGGCTCTAGCGGCAACGCGCAGGAGGGCGCCGAGCACGTCCACTTCGAGTACCACGTGAACGGGGTGGCCGAGAACCCCTACCCGCACCTCACGCAGGTCTGCTGACCCCGCGCGGCGTAGGGTGACCTGCGTCCGCCGCCGGGAGGAGGCCGCGCATGCAGGTGCTCGTGGAGGTCGAGCGGTCCGGGCTCGTCGAGAGCCGGCACCTGGGGGTGGCCGTGGTCTGCGACCCCGACGGCGCCGTGGCCGCCGCGCTCGGCGACCCCGAGCTGGTCGTCTACCCGCGCTCGTGCGCCAAGCCGTTCCAGGCGCTGGCCGTGCACGGCCTCGGGACGGCGGCCAGGCTCGGACTCGGCGACGAGGCGCTCGCGAGCGCGTGCGGCTCCCACACCGGCGAGCCGGTGCACGTGCAGGCGGTCCGGCGCACGCTCGCGGCGGCCGGGCTGGGCGAGGACGCGCTGCGCTGCCCGCCGGACCTGCCCGCGCAGCCGGCCGCACGCGCCGCGGCCGACGGGCCCCGGCGCGTGTACCACAACTGCTCCGGCAAGCACGCGTGGCTGCTCGCGGGCGCGGTCGCCGAGGGCTGGCCGGTCGAGGGCTACCTGGACCCCGCCCACCCCCTGCAGGCGGCGATCGGCCGTGCGCTGGCGCTGTGGACCGGCGAGCAGGGCGGCCGGCCTGGCTGCGACGGCTGCGGCGCGCCCACCTGGGCGCTCACGCTGCGCGCGCTGGCGACCGCGTACGCCCGCCTGGCGGCCCGCGCGGCGGCGGGGGAGGGCGGCCCGGCCGAGCTGGTGGCCGCGCTGCGCCGCCACCCGCTGCTGATCCGCGGCTCCGGCGGGCTGGACTCGCTGCTGCTCGGCGCCGCGCGCGGGCGGCTGGTCGCCAAGACCGGCGCCGAGGCGGTCTACGGCGCCGCCAACCTCGCCACCGGCCAGGGCCTGGCGATCAAGGTCCTGGACGGCGGCGCGCGGGCGGGCGCGCCCGCGCTGGTGGCGGTCGCGCGCGCGCTCGGCTGGCTCGAGGAGGACGAGCTGGCCGCGGTGCTGCCTGCCGCCACGGCCCCTGTGACCGGCGGGGGGGAGCCGGTCGGCCAGGTGCGCCCGGCCGTGGTCAGGGTGCCACCGGCCGGTGGTTGACGGGCCCCGCTCCCGGAGGTTTTTATCCCCTGCGGCCGGCGGCTCCCCGCCGCCACGGTGACACGTCCGCGACGCCGTCATGACCGCAGGTGGGACGCCCCGAAGGAGCGCCGCGGAGCGCTCCGGTCCGGAACAAACGCGCCGAGGGCCGGCGTTGTCCGGGCAGGACGCTGCGGGTATGCGTCGTCCCGGCGTGCGCGATCGGTCTGCGATCGGTCCGGAGGTGAGGTTGGCGGCGACTGACGGTGTGCCGGGCGTGGCCCGGCCGGCCCCGCGGCGCCTCGCGGTGCTCTCCATCCACTCCTCACCGATCGCACCCGCGGGCAGCGGCGACTCGGGCGGCATGAACGTCTGGATCCGCACCGTCGCCCACGAGCTGGCCGCCCGGGGGATCGCCTCCGACCTGTACACCCGCGCCGACGAGCCGGGCCTTCCCGAGGTCATCCAGCTCGAGCCCGGCGTGCGCCTGCTGCACCTGGCGGCCGGGCCGGCCGCGCCGGTCGACAAGGAGGCGCTGCCCGGGTACCTCGCCGCGTTCCTGTGCTCGCTGCTGCACGCCGAGGCCAGGCACGGGCCCTACGACCTCGTGCACAGCCACTACTGGCTGTCGGGCTGGGTCGCCAGGCTGGTCCGGGAGCGCTGGCGGCTCCCGTTCGTGCACTCCTTCCACACGCTCGGCAAGATCAAGAACGCCACCCTCGGCACGGACGAGGAGCCGGAGCCGGCGGCGCGCATGCTCGGCGAGGAGCGGGTCGCCGCCAGCGCCGACCGGCTGATCGTCCCCACCCCGCTCGAGGCCTGCCAGCTCGCCGACCTCTACGGGGCACCGCCGGGCCGGATCGAGGTGATCGGACCCGGGGTGGACGGCAGGCTGTTCGCCCCCGGCGACCAGGACGCGGCCCGGCGGGCGCTGCGCACCGGCGCCCGCCACGTGCTCGCCTTCGTCGGGCGGCTGCAGCCGCTGAAGGGCCCGGACGTGGCCGTGCGCGCCCTGGCCGCGCTCCGACGGGTCTGCCCCGAGCTGGACGTGGAGCTGCTGGTCGTCGGCGGGGCCTCGGGCAACGGCTCGGGCGCGCCCGAGCGGCTCGCCAAGCTCGCGGCCGAGCTGGGCGTGGGGGAGAGCGTCCGCCTGCTCCCGCCGCAGCCGCGCGACCGGCTGTCGCTGGTGTACCAGGCCGCGGACCTGCTGCTGATGCCCTCGCGCTCGGAGTCCTTCGGGCTGGTCGCGCTGGAGGCCCAGGCGCGCGGCACGCCGGTGCTGGCCACCCGGGTCGGCGGCCTGAGCTACGCCGTGGGGGACGGCACGACCGGGCTGCTGCTGGCCGACCGGGACCCGCGCCGCTGGGCGAGCGCGATCCGGTCGCTGCTGGTCAGCCCGCGCCGGCTGGCGGCGATGCAGCTGGCCGCGGCGACGTTCTCGCGTGCGCACGGCTGGGACGAGACCGCCCGCCGCCTCCTGGACGTCTACACCGACCTGCTCGCCGGCGGCTCCGCGGACCTGCTCGAGCAGACCAGCTGAGGCATGCTGCCGGTCGCGCGGGCGCTGGCGATCGGGGCGCACCCCGACGACGTCGAGCTTGCCGCGGGCGGCCTGGTCGCCGGCTGGGTGCGCGCGGGCGTCCACGTCGAGCTGGCGTGCTTCACGGCCGGCGAGAAGGGCAGCGCCGATCCGGCGGCCGACCCTCGCCGGCTCGGCCGAGCGCGGCGCGCCGAGGCGCGCGCCGCCGCGCGCGCGCTCGGCGCGGGGCCGGTGCACTTCCTCGGCGCGGTCGACGGGGAGCTGGAGGTCACGATGGCGCTGCGGGTGGCGGTCGCCCGCCTGGTGCGCACGGTCCGCCCGGACGCCGTCGTCGGACACGATCCCTGGCGCCGCTGGCTGCTCCATCCCGACCACCGCGCCGCCGGCCTGCTCACCGTCGACGGCGTGGTCGCGGCCCGCGACCCGCTGTACGCCCCCGAGCTGGCCGCCGAGGGGCTGGCGGCGCACCGGGCCCACAGCGTCCTGCTGTTCGGCAGCGACGCGCCCGACGAGGTCGTCGACGTCGCGGACGTCATCGGCGTCAAGCTCGCGGCGCTGCGCGAGCACGCCAGCCAGTTCCCCGACCCGGCCGACCTGGACCGCCGCGTGCGCACCTGGGCCGCAGCCGTCGGCGCCCCCTTCGGGGTGGCGCTCGCGGAGGCGTTCCACCTGCTGGACACCCGGGGGCGCTGACCGTAACCTTTGAGCTACCGTAACTGTTCTGTTACGCTGGGTCGCCCAGAGGGAAGGAGCGGCCGATGGCCAAGTACGCGCTGGTTGTGATGAGCGAGACCGGAGAGGCCAACCCGGCCGGGCAGGCGCGCATGCTGCACGCGCTCAAGGCGGCCAAGGAGCTCAAGGCCGGCGGCCACGACGTGCGGCTGTGGTTCCACGGCGTCGGCGTCATCTGGCTGTCCACCTTCGCCGCCCGCAACGACCCGTTCGGCCGGCACTACGGGTCGCTGTTCGACGAGCTGCGCGACGACATCGGCGGGGCGTGCGAGTTCTGCGCGGTGCAGCGCTTCGGTGCCGCCGACGGCGCCAAGCGCCTCGGCGTCGAGGTCGTCGGCGGGCCCGAGGAGCACCACACGGTCGCGCCGCTGCTCGCCGAGGGCTACCAGGTCGTCACGTTCTAGCCCCGGCAGGGCGGCAGGGGCCCGGCTACGCCGGGGCGCCCTGCCGGGCGACCGTCTCGGTGGCCTCGCGGATCGCCTCGGGGTCGCCGAGCTGGCGCCGCTCGCCAGCCGGGTGCATGTCCTCGCCCAGGTCGTACACCCACGGGATCCCGGTGGGGATGTTCAGGCCCGGGATGTCCTCGTCGCTGATCCGCTCCAGGTGCTTGACCAGCGCTCGCAGGCTGTTGCCGTGGGCGGCGACGAGCACGACCTTCCCCACCCTGAGGTCCGGGACGATCGCGTCGGCCCAGTAGGGCAGCATCCGCGCCACGACGTCCTTCAGGCACTCGGTCCGCGGGATCACCTCCGGCGGCAGATCCGCGTAGCGGGGGTCGCCGCTCACGTCCCACTCGCCACCCGGCTCCAGCGGCGGTGGCGGCACGTCGTAGCTGCGCCGCCAGGCCATGAACTGCCGCTCGCCGTGCCGCCGCCGGGTCTCGGCCTTGTCCAGACCCTGGAGCGCCCCGTAGTGGCGCTCGTTCAGCCGCCAGTGGCGGCGGACGGGGATCCACGCCCGGTCGCACTCGTCCAGGGTCAGGTTGCAGGTGCGGATCGCGCGCTTGAGCAGCGAGGTGTGCGCGAGCTCGGGGAGCAGCCCGTCCCGGGCGAGGGCGCGTCCGGCCGCGCGGGCCTCGGCCTCGCCCGCCGCGTTCAGGTCGGAGTCCACCCAGCCGGTGAACAGGTTCCTGTCGTTCCAGTCGCTCCGCCCGTGGCGGAGCAGCACCAAGGTGTACATCGGACCTCGCACCGGTCGCTGGCGGACGTGCGCCGCGGTCGGCTGACGGATGACCCGCGGCGCTGGAAGGATGCCACCGAACCGCGCGGCGGCACACCCCGCCGGCCGCGCACCGGGACGGGAGCGCGCATGACCGACCAGACCGATCCCCCCGGTCCACCGCCGAGCCGCCTGCGGCGGCGGCTCGGGCTCGGCGACGCCGTGGTCCTCGGCCTCGGCTCGATGCTGGGCGCCGGGGTGTTCGCCGCGGTCGGCCCGGCCGCGGCCGCCGCCGGCCCGGGGCTGCTCGCCGGGCTCGCGCTGGCGGCGGTGGCGGCGTACTGCAACGCGACCTCCTCGGCCGCGCTGGCCGCGGTCCACCCGGCCTCGGGGGGCGCGTACGTGTACGGGCGCGAGCGGCTCGGGCGGCTGTGGGGGTACCTCGCCGGCTGGGCGTTCGTGGCCGGGAAGCTGGCCAGCTGCGCGGCGGTCGCGCTGACCTTCGGGGCCTACGTGGCGCCGCGGCTGGCGCGGCCGCTGGCGGTGGCGGCGGTGGTCGCGCTCGCCGCGGTGAACTGGCGGGGGGTGGCCAGGACGCTCGCGGTCACCCGGTTCGCGGTGGCCCTCGTGCTGGCGGTGCTCGCCCTGGTGGTCGGGGTCGCGCTGGCCGCCGGGGATCCCGAGCCGCAGCGGCTGGCGCCGCCGGCCGGCGACGGCGGCTGGCGCGGCGTGCTCCAGGCGGGCGCGCTGCTGTTCTTCGCGTTCGCCGGATACGCGCGGATCGCCACGCTGGGGGAGGAGGTCGCCGACCCGGCGCGGACGATCCCGCGGGCGATCCCGCTCGCGCTCGGGATCGCGCTGGCGGTCTACGCCGCGGTCATGGCGAGCGCGCTGGCCGCGGCGGGCGCGCCGGCGCTCGCCGCCGCGGACGCGCCGCTCGCGGCGGTCGCCGGCCGCGCCGGGCTGCCCGCCGCGGCCGGCGTGGTCCGGGCCGGCGCGGCGGTCGCCTGCCTGGGCGTGCTGGTCTCCCTGCTCGCGGCGGTGGCCCGGACCGCGTTCGCCATGGGCGCCGAAGGGGACCTGCCGCGCTGGCTGGCGGCGGTGCACCCGCGCTTCCGCGTGCCGCACCGGGCCGAGCTGGCGGTGGCGGCCGGCGTGGTCGCCCTCACGCTGCGCACCGACCTGGGCGGGGCGATCGGGTTCAGCTCCTTCCTGGTGCTGGCGTACTACGCGATCGCGAACGCGGCGGCCCTGTCGCTGGCCCGGGCCGCCGCCGGGGCCGCAGGGCCCGGGCGGCGGCTGCGCCCGCTCGCGGCGGCCGGGATCGGGCTCTGCGCCCTGCTCGCGCTCGCGCTGCCCGCCCCGGCGATCCTCGGCAGCGCCGCCGTGCTCGCCGCGGGCCTGCTCGCCTGGCCGCTGCGTCCCGCCGCGCGCGTCCGCGGGTGAGCAGGCCGCCGCGACCCCGAGGCTGGACGGCCGGCCCGCGGGCCGTGGCCGCCCGGCGGTGCCGGGTGCCCCCTGGTGGGGTCGGCGCCGTTGCCGGCCCCACCAGGTGCCCGGTGGACCTACGCGCGTCCGGCGGCCTGGCGGCCGCGGCGGGAGAGCGCGTCGACGGTCGCGGCCAGCAGCAGCACGCCGCCGGTGACCAGGAAGCGGGTCGAGGAGGCGACCCCGAGCAGGAGCATCCCGTTGGTGATCGAGCCGATCACCAACGCCCCCAGCAGCGCCGACAGCGCCGACCCGCGCCCGCCGAACAGGCTCGTGCCGCCGATCACGGCCGCGGCGATCGCGAGCAGCAGGGTGTCGCTGGCGCCGGAGGACTGGTTCACGGCGAACAGCCGGGCGGCCGCGAGGATGCCGCCGGCCGCGGCCAGGGTGGAGGCGAGGATGAACACGACCAGGCGCACGTCGTCCACGCGGATCCCGGCGCGGCGGGCGGCCTCGGCGTTGCCGCCGACCGCGAGCACGTGCCGGCCGAAGCGGGTCTGGCGGATGAGGATCTCCACTACGACCACGATGCCGAGGAAGATCACCAGCGCCAGCGGGAGGCCACGGTCGGCGGCGAGGACCGCCGCGGCCGCCAGGCCCACGGCCGCGAGCACGGCGATCCGGATGACCAGCACGCGCATCGGCCCGACCGGCAGCCCGGCGGCGATCCGCCGCCGCCGCTGCCACAGGGCCAGGCCCGCGTAGGCGGCGATCGCCACGATCGCGAGCAGCCAGGCGTCCAGCGGGATGAAGAACGTGTTCGCCAGCCCGATGATCGTCTCGTCGCTGAGGTTCACCGTGCCGGTCTCGCCCAGCACCAGCAGCAGCGCGCCGGTCCAGGCGAGCAGCCCGGCGAGGGTGACCACGAACGCGGGGATGCGGAAGCGCGTGGTCCAGAAGCCCTGGAGCAGCCCGATCGCGGCGCCGGCCACCAGCCCGGCGAGGATCGCCGCCCAACCGGGCCAGCCCTGCTTGACGTTGAGCACGGCCATGATCCCGGCGGCCAGGCCGCTGACCGCCCCGACCGACAGGTCGATCTCGCCCAGCAGCAGCACGAGCACGACCCCGACCGAGATCGTGCCGATGGGCGCGATCTGCAGGACCAGGTTGGTGAGGTTGCCCGGGGTGAGGAAGTTCTCGTTGGCGAGGGCGAAGATGAGCCAGATGAGGGCGAGCCCGACGATCACCGGGAGGTTGCCCAGCTCACCCTGGGCGAGCCTGCGGCGCAGCCCGGCCCAGGCCCCTGCCAGGCCCGGCTCGTCGCCCAGCAGCCGGGGGTCGACGTCGCTGACGGTCATCGCTCCGTCCCTTCGGTCGCGGCGGTGGCGGCCGACTCCTCCTCGCCGGCCTCCGCCTCCCTCGAGCCGGTGATGGCCGCGACCACCTCGTCGGAGTTGGTCCGGTCGGCCTCCAGCGTGGCCACCTTGCGCCCCAGCCGCAGGACGATGATCCGGTCGGCGACCTGGAAGACGTCGTTCAGGTTGTGGCTGATCACGACCACGGCGTGCCCCTGCTCGCGCAGGGTGCGGATCAGCTCCAGCACCTGCGCGGTCTGGGCGACCCCGAGCGCGGCGGTGGGCTCGTCCAGGACCACCATCCGCGGCCTGCCGAGCATCGACCGGGCGATCGCGACCGACTGCCGCTGCCCGCCGGACAGCGACGCCACCTGGGTGCGCACGCTCGGGATCCGCACGGCCAGCCGTTTCAGCACGCCGCTGGCCTCGCGCTCCATGCTGACCTCGCGCAGCAGGCGCGGGCCGCCGACGACCTCGCGCCCGAGGTACAGGTTGGCCACGACGTCCAGGTTGTCGCAGAGGGCGAGGTCCTGGTAGACGGTGGCGATGCCGAGCGCCGAGGCGTCCTTGGGGCCGTGCAGGCGCACGGGCCGGCCGTCGAAGCGCAGCTCGCCCTCGTCCATGAGGTTGATCCCCGCGATCACCTTGATGAGCGTGGACTTGCCCGCGCCGTTGTCACCCACCAGGGCGGTGACCTTGCCCTCGTAGGCGTCGAAGTCCACGTCCTTGAGCGCCTGCACGGCGCCGAAGCGCTTGCTCACCCCTCGCAGCTCGAGGAGCGGCTGCTGGTTGTCGGCCACGCTGCCTCCTTCGGACGTGCACCGCCGGGACCCGCGCAGCGGGCCCGGACGCGCGGCCGGCCGGCCGCGCGTCCGGGAGGAGACGGTCAGGTGCTGATCCCTGCTGCCGCACAGGCGGAGGCGGCAGGGCCGGTGCAGATCTGCTCGGGCTTGAGGAAGCCGTCCTTGACGATGGTGTCCTTGACGTTGTCCTTGGTCACCGCGACGGGCTCGAGCAGGACCGAGGGGACGTCCTCCTTGCCGTTGTTGACCTTGCCGTTGACCAGGCCGGCGGCAGGAGTCTGCTTGTTGAGCAGGTCGACCGCGAGCTGCGCGGCGGCCTCGGCCTCCGGCTTGATCGCCTTGTAGACGGTCATGTACTGCTCGCCGGTGAGCAGCCGCTGGACCGCGGCGAGCTCGGCGTCCTGGCCGGTGACGGGGATGCCGGCAGGGTTGAGGCCCTGGCCCTTCATGGCCGCGATGGCGCCGCCGCCGGTGCCGTCGTTGGCCGCGTAGACGCCGACGAAGCCGGTCTTGCCGAGCGCGGTGATGGCTGCCTCCATCTCGCTCTGGGCCTTGTCCGGGCTCCAGTCAGGGGTGTCGTACTCCTTGCCGACCTTGAGGCCGCTGCCGTCGATGACGCTGTGCGCGCCCTTCTTGAACAGCGTGGCGTTGTTGTCGGTCGGGGCGCCGTTGATCATCACGATCGTGCCGCTGCCCTTGCCGTCCGCCTTGAGCTTGTCGACCAGCGAGGTGCCCTGGAGCTTGCCGACCTTCTCGTTGTCGAAGGAGATGTAGTAGTCGAGGTCGGCGTTGGTGATCAGCCGGTCGTAGCTGATGACCGGCACGTTGCGGGTCCGGGCGTTGGCGACGATGGACGCGGCCGAGGCGGAGTCGACGGGGTCCAGGACCATCACGTTGGCGCCGTTGGTGAGCGCGGCCTCGGCCTGGCTCTGCTGCTTGGCGGCGTCCTGGTCGGCGTTGGAGTAGAGGATCTGGCAGTCGGGGCACAACGCCTTGACCTTGGCCTCGAACAGCGGCCGGTCCTGTGCCTCGTAGCGGGTGGTCTTCAGCTCGGGCAGCAGCAGGGCGATCTTCTTGCCCCCGCCGCCGCCGCCCCCGCCCCCGCCTTCGTCGTTGGTCGTGGAGCACGCGGCCAGCACCAGCATCAGCAGCGCGGCCAGCGCGCCGAACCGGAACCCTCGGCTGATCCGGGGATCGAACATCATTCCCACCTCTTTGTGGTCATGCTGGGATGCATCGTGCCCGGTGCCGTCACCTCCTCGTCCCACCGCGGCGGCGCCCTGGTGACCGGTTCCCAGCCCCCCCGGCCCCTGAGGCCCCTCCTGCCCACTGCGTAGTTCTCGGTAACCAAACCAATGCAATGGGCGTACGGGAACGATTGCGCGTCCGGTCGGCTCACGCAACCGCCGGTTGTGCCGGGCGCCCTCCGGAGCGGCCCGCCGCGGCGCCGCGAGCGCCGGGGTCAGGCGGGGTGCACGGAGCCGAGGATGCCCCTGAACAGGCGGACCGTGTCCTGCCCGGGCTCGCCGACCACCAGCAGGACACCGCCGTCGGGGCGCTCCACGACCGCCTGGGACACCGTCCACCCGGAAGCGACCCGGACGCCCGCCTGGTCGGGCGGCGCGTCCTGGCGTACCAGCACCCGCAGCCCGTCGATCGTCTCGAGCGTCCCGCCGGGCAGGGAGAAGGCGGGCTGCGACCGGAGGATCGCGAAGGGGTCGGTGGCCTCCGGGCACGGCGGGGGCGACGCCAGCGCGGCGGGCGCCGGGTCGGGGGAGGAGAGCACGAGCACCTCGGGCCGGCCGGCGTCGGGGCAGCCGTCGTCGGGGCCGAGCAGCCAGTCCACCGGGACCAGGAACCCCAGACCGCCGTACGTGACCAGCTTGCCCGACTGCGCCTCGATGCCGCCCGAATCACCGTCCGCCGCCAGCGGCTCCGCCGGCTTCCCGGGCTCCGTCGCCGGGGGGCCGCCGGCCAGGTCGGGCCGGCGGCGGCCGGCTTCGGGCGCGGCGGGGCCGTCCTCGGCCGAGTCCGCCGCGGCCTCGCCACCCCCGGCCGGGAGCGGCTGGGCCTGCGCGACGGGCGGGCGGGTCGTCGGCGCCGCAGGGGCGAGCGCGGCCGGGGGCGGCGAGGGTCGCTGCCCGGTCGCGAAGCCGTCGCGCAGGACCAGGATCGCGGCCGCCGCGGCGACCAGGAGCGCCGCGCCGGAACCGAGCCGGCGCAGCCGCTGCCGGCGGCGGCCACGCCGCTCGGTCGCGTGCGGGTCCCGCGGCCGGGTCGCCGCGCCGGCGGCGTCGCGCAGCCGGCGCAGCCGCCGGTCCAGCTCGTGCTCATCCATCGGGCCGCTCCCAGCTCGAGGGCATGCGATCGGAGGACGGGCCGGCCGCCCGCGCGCGCCCGCCGGGCGGCGCGGCCCGGCGCCGCCGCGGGCGCCGGGCCGCCGCCCGCGGCGGGCCCGCCGGCTCGCCCTCCAGCAGGGCCGCCAGGCGCCGGCGGCCCTCCACCAGCCGCGCCTTGACCGTCCCGCTCGGCACGCCGAGCTGGTCGGCGACCTGCTCGACGGAGAGGTCGACCAGGTGGTGCAGGGCGAGCGCCTCGCGGTACTTGGCCGGCAGCCCGGCGAGCGCGTCGATCAGCATCCGGTCCTCCGCGTCCAGGGCGGGGACGTCGGCCGGCGGGCCCAGCCGCGCCAGCATCGCGGCCTGGCGGCGCGCGCGCCGGTGCCCGCTGATGGCCAGGCGGACCGCGACCCGCCGCACCCACGCCTCGGGGCGGTCGTACCGGCCGACCCGCGACCAGTGGCTGGCCGCCCGGACCATGGCCTCCTGGACGGCGTCCTCGGCCGCGGCGAGGTCCCCGACGAGCGGGTACACCTGGCCGACCAGGCGGGGCCACGCCTTGGCGTAGAAGTCATGGAAGCTCATGCGGCGGGGCGGACCGGGGGAGGTGACGGCCGCCAGCTGGCGGCCGTCACCGGTTCGCAGCGCCGATGCAACCACACGCCGGCCGGTTCAGCCCGCGGGGTCCGCGCCCACCGGCCGGGGCTGCGGCTGCTCCCGCCCGCCCGAGTCGGCCGCCACCACCTCCTGGAACTGGACGCGGACCGCGGCGACCGCCCCGTAGCGCTGCCGCAGCTTCGCCGCGGCGTCGTCCGCGCTCCGGCGGTCCAGCCCGATCACCAGGGTGTCGGTGGGCGCGTCCACCCAGGTCGCGTTGATCAGGACGCCCTCGGCCTTCAGCGCCGCGAGGTCCTGGTCCACCCGCCCCTGCAGGGCGGTCAGCTCCTTCAGGGTGTACAGCGCGGGATCGACGCACAGCCGCGCCGGGTCGCCGAGCGCCTTGCGCAGCTCCCGCTCGTGGCGGACGGCGTCCCGGGCGAAGGCGACGTGGTAGGCGCCGTGCCGCTCGCTGACGCTGAGCCAGTCGCCGGCCGCCACCAGCTGCGCCGCGGGGTGCTTGCGCAGCCACGCCTGCGCTCGCTTGGCGACCTTGTGGGCGGCCGCCTCGTTCTTCAGCCACGCGGGGGTGGGGTTGGAGAAGCTGTCGAGCTGGCTGCACTGGTCCACGCGGGCCACGGGGCTGGACACGGGGTCGTCGGGCGCGGCCTTGGCCGCCGCGGCGCCGCCGACGGCGACCGCGGCCAGAAGGGCGAGCGCCAGCGCGATCCGTCGCATGAGCGATCTCCTGGGGTCGGGGGTCATGTCACCCGACACACGCCCCCGGGCCGCCGCCAGGTTGACCGCCGTGCGGATCGTGACCAAGGCGTGACCCCGCCGGGACCCCGGTCGGGCGGCCCGCCGGGTCCCTGGCGGGCCCGGCCCGTCTCGGCGACCATTGGCCCGTGGAGCCCGATCCCCCTCCCCGTCCGGGCGCCCGCCGGCCGTCTGGCCGCGGGCCGGACCGGCGCGCGGTCCTCGCCGCCGCCGCGGCGGCGCTGGCGGCCGGCGGCGGCCTCGCCGCCACGGCGCTGCTGGACGGCGGCGGGCGGGAGGCCGGCAGCAGCCCGCCGGCCCGGACCGGCGGGGGAGCCGGTGACGGTGGCCCGCCGCCGCTGCGCCTTCCCGCGTCCCCGCCCGAGCCGCCGTTCACGCTCGGGGTGGCGTCCGGGGACCCCCTCCCGGACGGGGTGGTGCTGTGGACCCGGCTCGCGCCCGAGCCGCTGGACGGCGGCGGCATGCCCGGGCGGACCGTCGAGGTCGGCTGGCAGGTGGCGCACGACGAGCGGATGACCCGGGTGGTGGCCGCGGGCAGCGCGCCCGCGCGCCCGCGGGACGCCCACGCGGTGCACGTGGAGGTCGCCGGCCTGGAGCCGGACCGCTGGTACTTCTACCGCTTCCGGACCACCGGGCCGCGGGCGGTCGCCAGCCCGGTCGGCCGGACCAGGACCGCGCCGGCGCCCGGATCCGCGCTGCGGCGGCTGCGGCTGGCGCTGGCGTCCTGCCAGGACTGGCAGGCGGGCTACTGGCCGGCGTGGGCCGCGGTCGCCGAGGAGGACCTGGACCTCGTGGTGCACGTCGGCGACTACATCTACGAGCGCGGCCGCCGCCGCGGCGCGCTGCGCCACCACGAGGGGCCGGAGGCGACCACGCTCGCCGGCTACCGCAACCGGCACGCGCTGTACAAGACCGACCCCGCGCTCCAGGCGGCGCACGCCGCGTTCCCGTTCGTGCTCACCTTCGACGACCACGAGGTCGCCGACGACTACGCGGGCGACCGGCCCCGGGAGCCCGGGGAGCGCGCGGGCTTCCTCGCGCGCCGCGCCGCCGCGTACCGGGCGTACTGGGAGCACCTGCCGCTGCGGCGCGCGGCCCGGCCGCGCGGCCCGGCGATCGCGCTGGCCAGGCGGCTGGCGTTCGGGGACCTCGCCGAGCTGCACGTGCTCGACACCCGCCAGTTCCGCTCCGACCAGCCGTGCGGCGGCGGGCTCGCGCGCCGCTGCGAGGCCGCGGTGGACCCGGCGGCGACGATGCTCGGGGCCGCGCAGGAGCGCTGGCTCGCCAGGGGGCTGGCCGCCTCCGGTGCACGCTGGAGCCTGCTCGCCCAGCAGGTGATGATGGCCCAGCTCGCCGGCCCGGCCCTGCTCGGCGACCTGTTCAACACCGACCAGTGGGACGGGTACGTCGCCGCCCGCGCCCGGCTGCTGCGCCTGCTCGCCGGCCGCCGGGTGCGCAACCCGGTGGTGCTCAGCGGCGACGTGCACTCCGCCTGGGTCAACGACCTCAAGGCCGACTTCGCCGACCCGGGCTCCGCGACGGTCGCGACCGAGCTGGTCTGCACCTCGATCAGCTCGGCGCCGCCGCGCCAGCTCGTGCAGGCCGGCGCCGCGCTGCTCGCCACCAACCCGCACCTGCGCTACCTGGACGCCGCGCGGCGCGGCTACACCCGCTGCGAGCTGACCCCCGGGCTGCTGCGCGCCGACCTGCGCTCGGTCGACAGCGTGCGCCGCCGCGCCTCCCCGGTGCGCACCACCGCCTCGTTCGTGGTCGAGGACGGCCGCGCCGGCGCCGCCCGGGCGTGACGCCGGTGAGGCCCGCGCGGCTGCCGCTCCCGGCCCGTCCGGCGCGGGGCCGCCGTCACGGGCGCGCCGGCCGCCCGCCGCCCGCGGCCAGCGCCGAGCCGGTGAACTCGTCGGCGACGGCGTCCATCAGCACGACGTCGTGGCGGCGGCCGTGGGTGACCGCCGCGCCGCGGCGGCGGCCGATCTGGCGGAACCCGGCGCGCTCGTACGCCCGCAGCGCCCGCCGGTTCCACTCGAACACCTGCAGCATCACGTTGTGCAGGCCGAGCGCGGTGAACCCCCAGTCGAGCATCAGGCGGGTCGCCTCGGTGCCGAGGCCCTGGCCGCGCCGCTCGCCGAGGATGATCCCGAACCAGGCGGTCCCGTTGCGCTGGTCGATCTCGTGCAGGTCGGTCACGCCCACCGGCGCCAGGTCGGCCAGGTCGTAGACGACCAGCGTGAGCCGGCCGGGCCCGGTCGTGACCCGCTCGTACCAGGCCCGCTCGTCCTCCAGCGTGACCGGCCCGACCCTGCCGGTGCCCGCCTGGATCTCCGGGTCGTTCATCCAGCGCTGGAAGACGGGCACGAGGTCGGCGCGCAGCGGCCCGAGGCCCGCCCGGCCGCCGGAGACGACCAGGACCGGGCGCTCGGGGTGCTGCTCGGGGGTGGCGCGCGGCGGCATGGGCAGCACGATGCCCGCTCGACCGCGTGCCCGGCAACCGCGCGGCCGGGGTCAGCGGACCGGCGGCCCGGGCCCGCGCTCGCGCGGCACCAGGGCGAGCACCGACAGCGGGGCCAGCAGCGTCACCCACAGCGCCGTGCCGAGCCCGGCGGCGGCGGCGAGCAGCCCCATGCCCAGCGGCAGCAGCTCGCCCACCAGCCCCGCCAGCGACGACAGGGCGACCGCTGCGCCGCTGCGCCCCGGCAGCGCCTCGTACAGCCGCGCCTGCGGGATCGCGTACCACCCGGCGTTGAGCGCGCCGAGCAGGGCGAGCACCCCGAGCTTGGCGGGCAGACCGGGGGCGAGCAGGAACGCCGGCAGCAGCAGCAGCACCGCCAGCGCGCCGGCACGCAGGTAGCGCAGGCCGGGCACCCGCCGCAGCACGACCAGCAGCGCGGCGTCGCCCGCCAGCCCGGCGCCGGTCCACACGGTGACCGCGAGCCCCGCCTGGACCGCGCTCCCGCCCGCCACGTCGGTGACGTACAGCGCGAGGAAGCCCAGCAGCACGTCCCCGGCGAGGTCGGTCAGCTCCAGCAGCAGCAGCCAGCGCAGGACCTCGCGGTCGCGCAGCGCCGCCAGGGCGCGCCCGAGGCCCGCGCGCAGCCCGTCGTCCTCGTGCCCGGCGGCGGGCCGGAACGGCACCCCGCGGGCGAGCAGCGCCAGCAGCAGCCCGAGCGCGGCGAACCCCCACATCGACCCGCGCCAGCCCCCGCCGAGCGCGACCACCGCGGCCAGCACCAGCGGACCGGCGACCGCGCCCACCGAGCCGGCCACCACCCACCGCGCCATGCTGCGCTCGCGGCGGGCGGGGTCCAGGTCGGTGAGGGTCGCCTGCGACAGGCTGACGAACGCGCCGGACGCGGGTCCCATCAGCACGAACGCGGCCAGCAGCGGCGCGAAGCCCCCCGCGGCCGCCGCCAGCAGGAGCGCCGCGACGAACGCGGCGCCGCCGCCGAGCACCAGCGCGCGCCGCCGGCGGCCGTCGGCGAGGACGCCGAGCGCCGGCTCGATCAGGGCGGCGAGCAGGCCGGGTACGCTCAGCAACACGCCCACCTGGGCGTAGCTGAGCCCCAGGTCGGCCCGGATCAGCGGCCAGGCGGCCTCGCGGGCGCCGTAGACCAGCTCGTCGAACAGCTCGACGGCGAGCAGCACGAGGACCGCCCGGGCGGCGCGCCTCGTGACCCACCGGTCAGATCCCTACCAGGGAGGATGCAGTCGCGTCATGGGACGAGCATGCCGCGCGCCCGTCCGGGTCCGCAACCGGTTTGCCGGGTCGCCGGGCGCGGGCGTGCGGACACCCGGGACGGGCGCCGGCCGGGGGTCAGGTCGCCGGCGCGGGCACCGGCGGGCTGGCCGGCAGGGTCACCGTGAAGGTGCTGCCACGGCCCAGCTCGGAGTCGACGGTGACCCGGCCGCCGTGGGACTCGGCGACGTGGCGCACGATCGCCAGCCCCAGGCCGGTGCCGCCGGTCTGGCGGTCGCGCGCCTTGTCGATGCGGTAGAAGCGCTCGAACACCCGGGGCAGCTCGTTCGAGGGGATCCCCATGCCGGTGTCGGCGACCACGATCCGCACGCCGCCCGCGTCCTGGGCGCGCAGCTCGACGGTGACCCGGCCGCCCGGCTGGGTGTACTGGATCGCGTTGTCGACCAGGTTGGAGACCAGCAGCGCGAGCTGCGCGCGGTCGCCGCGCATGCTCACGCCGGGCTGGAGCCCGGTGCGCAGGTCCAGTCCCCGCTCGGCCGCCTGGCGGGCGCTGCGGCCGGTCACGTCCTTGACCAGCGCCACCATGTCGACCGGCTCGACCGCCAGCGTGCCGCGCTCGACCTTGGACAGGTCCAGCAGGTCCTTGACCAGCCGTCCCAGCCGCTCGGCCTCCTCGCCGATGCGGCCGACGAAGCGCCTGGCGGTGTCCGGGTCCTCGTCGTCGAGGGCGTCGTCGAGGCTCTCGGCGAGCACCCGGATCGCCGCGACCGGGGTCTTCAGCTCGTGCGACGCGTTGGCGACGAAGTCGCGCCGCAGCACCTCCAGCCGCCGCCGGCTGGTCAGGTCGACCAGCGTCACCAGCGCCCCGGCCGAGCCGTCCCGGCCGCTCAGCGGGGTGACCCGGACCGCGAGCGTGCGGTGCTCTGGGAAGACCAGCGTGACCTGGCCGCTGGCGCGCCGGCTGGTCGCGATCGCCTGCTTGGCCAGGCGGGTGATGTCGAGCACGCCGAGGACCCGCTGGGCGGGCATGCCCGGCTCGAACTCGGCCAGCCCGAACCAGGCGCGCGCGGGCGGGTTGGCGTAGCCGAGGCCGCCGCGCGCGTCCAGGACCAGGACCCCGTTCTCCAGCGCCGCGAGGATCTGGGCGGCCCGGTCGCGCTCCCCGGCGATCTCTGCCACGCGGGTGCGCAGCTGCTCGGCGGTGGCGTTGAGCGCGGCGGCCAGCTCCGCCAGCTCCAGCGGCTCCGGCCGCGCCGGCTCGACGGCCGGCTCGCCGTTGGTCATGCGCCGCACCGAGCGCGCCAGCCGCGCGATCGGCGCGGTCAGCGAGCGGGCGGTCGCGCCGCTGAGCAGTCCGGCCAGCACGATCGCCGCCGCGATCACCCCGATCCGCCAGGAGGGGCTGCGCGACAGGAAGGCGCCCAGGGCCAGGGCCACCGCGGCGAGCAGCAGGTGGCTCGCGAAGAGCCTGCTCGACAGCCGCCGGGGCAGGACGGACCTGCGCGCCGGCCGTCCGGCCGGCGCTGCGCCCCGGACCCCGGCCGGTCCTTCGGACACGGGCCGGCCGGCCGGGACTCCGCCCCCGACTCCGGCCGGTCCTTCGGACACGGGCTAGCCGCGGGCCGCCTTGGGCGGCAGGAACTCGCGGACCTCCCCGGTGACGATGAAGCCCACCTGCTCGCCGATGTCGACCGAGTGGTCGCCCAGCCGCTCCAGGTAGCGGGCGACCAGGATCATCCGGCTCGCCCACTCCAGCGCCCGGTCGTCCCCGGTCTGCTCGATCATGCGGAAGATCTGCTGGTTGAGCCGGTCGAGCGGCTCGTCGAGGCGGGGCAGGGTCCCGGCGAGGGCGGCGTCGCGGCGGGCGAACGCGGTCATCGCCGCGGCGATCAGCTTCTGCGCGTGGGCGCCCATCTCCGCCAGGGTCGCCTGGATCGCGGGGACCGGCGGGTACTCGACGGTGATGCGCACGAACTTGGCCATGTTGACGCACAGGTCGCCCATGCGCTCCAGGTGGGAGTTGACGTGCAGGACCGCCGCGACCAGGCGCAGGTCCCTGGCGACCGGGGCCTGCAGCGCCAGGGTGCGCAGGATCTCCTGCTCGACCTCGACGTAGGTGCGGTCCAGCGCGTCGTCGCGCACGATCACCTCGTCGGCCAGGGCGAGGTCGCCGGAGGCCAGCGCCTCGAGCGTGCGCGTGAGCTGGGTCTGCACGATCTGGCCCATCTGGAGGAGCTTGGCCTCGAGTCCCTCGAGGCGGGCCTCGAATGTCGCGCGCACGGTGGATCTGCCCCCTTGACGACTGACGACGGCGGTGGATGTGGCGGGTGGCGTGCTCATCGTACGCACTCGGGCTGTGCGGGTGGTGCGCGCGAGTGGCCGGCTGGTGAACCGGCGGGGAACATTGCGGGAGCCGGGCCGCGTGCGGGCCCAGGAGGTTGCCGCCTGACCTGCAGATGTGCTTCCGTCAGGGGGAGACCCGAGCAGGCAAGGGACGCCGCATGCCGAAGGTCCTGGTGGTCGACGACGAGGAATCCCTCCTCGACGCGGTCCGGTACTCGCTGTCGCGGGAGGGTCTGGACGTCGTGGTCGCCCGCGACGGGGGCGAGGCCATCAAGGAGTTCGAGGCGGAGCGTCCCGACCTGCTGATCCTCGACCTGATGCTGCCGGTCCTCAACGGCATCGACGTCTGCCGCCGCATCCGCGCCGCCAGCCAGGTCCCGATCCTCATGCTGACCGCCCGCGACGGCGAGGTCGACCGCGTCGTCGGCCTGGAGATGGGCGCCGACGACTACGTCACCAAGCCGTTCAGCCTGCGCGAGCTGGTCGCGCGGGTGCGCGCCCTGCTCCGCCGCGCCGGGGTCGTCGAACCGGGCGACCGGGGCGCCCCGGTGCTGGAGGCGTCGGGGGTGCGGCTGGACCCCGAGCGGCACGAGGTCCGGGTCCGCGGCGAGCTGGTGAACCTCCCGCTCAAGGAGTTCGAGCTGCTGGAGGTCCTGCTGGAGAACCGCGGGCGGGTGCTGACCCGCCAGACGCTCATCGACCGCGTGTGGGGCTACGACTACGTGGGCGACACCAAGACCCTCGACGTGCACGTCAAGCGCCTGCGCGCCCGGGTCGAGACCGATCGCCACAACCCCGAGCTGATCGTCACCGTCCGCGGCGTCGGCTACCGCTTCGACGGCTGACCGCGCGGGCGCCGCTACCCGAAGCGGCCGGTGACGTAGTTCTCGGTGCGCTCGTCGGCGGGGTTGGAGAAGATCCTGTCGGTGCGGTCGTACTCGACCAGGATCCCGGTGCGGGTGTCGGAGGTCTCGTTGACCTCGGCGGTGAAGAACGCGGTCATGTCGCTGATCCGCGCGGCCTGCTGCATGTTGTGGGTCACGATCACGATCGTGTAGTCGGCCTTCAGCTCCTGCATGAGGTCCTCGATGCGGCCGGTCGCGATCGGGTCGAGCGCCGAGCAGGGCTCGTCCATCAGGATCACGTCGGGCTGGACCGCGATCGCGCGCGCGATGCACAGCCGCTGCTGCTGGCCGCCGGACAGCGACATCGCCGACTCCTGCAGCCGGTCCTTGACCTCGTCCCACAGCGCGGCGGCGCGCAGCGCCTGCTCCACGATCGCGTCCAGGCCGCGCTTGGTCCCGGCGATCCTGGGGCCGAACGCGACGTTGTCGTGGATCGACTTGGGGAACGGGTTGGGCTTCTGGAAGACCATCCCGATCCGGCGCCGGACCTCCACCGGGTCGACCTGCGGGTCGTACAGGTCCACCCCGTGGTAGAGGACCTTGCCCTCGACCCGGGCGCCCTCGATCAGGTCGTTCATCCGGTTCAGGCAGCGGATCAGCGTCGACTTGCCGCAGCCGGACGGGCCGATGATCGCGGTGATCTCGCGCTGGCGGACGTCCAGGCCGACGTTGCGGACCGCCCGGAAGGTCCCGTAGTAGATGCTGAGGTCCTGGAGGTCGAAGACGACCTCGCCGCGGGCGGCGTCCTGGTCGCGCTCGCCCTCGGCCCGCACGCCGACCGCCGGCTTGGCGAGCGGTCGGCGGACGTTCGTCTCGGGCATGGGGTCACCACTTTCGCTCATAGCGGTTGCGTAGCACGATCGCCACGGTGTTGACGAGCAGGACGACGATCAGCAGCACGACGATGGCGGCGGCGGTGAGCACGCGGAAGTCGAGCTTGGGGTCCCTCGCCCACACGAAGATCGTCACCGGCAACGCGGTGTAGCCCTGGTTGAGCTGCTGCAGCAACCCGCCGGTGGTGCGGAAGAAGCCGCCCACGATCGCGCCGGCCAGGATCAGCGGCGCGGTCTCCCCGATCGCCCGGGCGAGCGACAGGATCGTGCCGGTGAGGATGCCCGGCATGGCGTAGGGCAGGACGTGGTGGCGGACGACCTCCCAGCGGGTGGCGCCGACGCCGAACGCGGCCTCCCGCAGCGAGGGGGGCACCGCGCGCAGCGCCTCGGCGGTGGTGATGATGACGATCGGCAGGACCAGCACCGCCAGGGTCGCGCCGCCCGCGAACAGGCTGCGGCGGTGGAACACCAGCCCGACGAAGACGGCCAGCCCGAGCAGGCCGTACACGATCGACGGCACCCCCGCCAGGTTGCGGATGTTGACGTTGATGAAGCGCGTCAGCCGCGAGTCGGACGCGTACTCCTCGAGGTAGACGGCGGCGCCGACGCCGAGGGGGAAGGCGACGGCCGCGACGATCAGGGCCAGCAGCAGCGAGCCCAGCAGGCCCTGGCGCACCCCGGCGCGGGACGCGATGCTGGACAGGTTGCGGGTGAGGAAGCTCGTGCCCCGCTCGGCGAAGACCGACAGGCTGTCGCGCACCACGTCCGACAGCAGCACGATCAGCACCACCAGCCCGAACAGCAGGGAGGCGAGCAGAGCCAGTTCGAACAGGCGGCTGCCGACGTCCAGCCGCCCCCGGCGCAGCCGCCGCTCGACCGCCGCGGTGGTGGTGGTCGGGGCCTCGGCGCGCGCGGCCATCAGTACCGCTCCCTGAACCGGCGGACGATCTGCTCGCTGGCGACGTTCAGTCCCAGCGTGATCAGGAACAGCAGCATCCCGATGAAGTAGAGGCTCTGGAACGACGGGCCGGAGCCGACGACCTGATCGGTGCCGGTGCCGAGCGCGGCCATCGCCGCGGTCATGGTCTGGCCCGGCTGGAGCGGGTTCCAGGTGCGCAGCCCGCCGCCGACCGCACCGGAGGCGATCGCCACCACCATCGTCTCGCCGATCGCCCGGGAGATGCCGATGATCATCGCCGCGACCACGCCCGACAGCGCGGCCGGGACCACCACCCGGGTGGTCGTGGTGATCTTCTTGCTGCCCAGGCCGTAGGACGCCTCGCGCAGCGCGAGGGGCACCGAGCGCATCGCGTCCTCGCTGATGGAGGCGACCAGCGGGATGGTCAGGATGCCGACCGCGATCCCCGCCGCCAGCAGGTTGAAGAAGGAGGCGCCGGGGATGACCTTCTGGATCACCGAGGGGCTGATGAACGAGATCGCGAAGAACCCCAGCACCACGCTCGGGATGCCGGCGAGGATCTCCAGGATGGGCTTCAGCAGGCGGCGCACGCGCGGGCGCGCGTACTCCGACAGGAAGATCGCCGCCCCCAGCCCGACCGGCCCGGCGACCAGCATCGCGATCACGGTCACGATCAGCGTGCCGAGCAGGAGCGTGAGGAGGTCGAACTCGTTGCGGCGCGGGAACCAGCCGTCGGCCCACAGCCGCGTGAGGTCGACCCGGGTGATGAACCGCACCGCGCCCACGCCCAGCGAGAACACGATCCCGACGCTGATCACCACCGACAGGGCCGCGGCGGCGAAGAACAGCAGCCGGACCGTCCGTTCCCGCCGGTGACGCCGCCGGTCGCCGTGCAGGTCCGCGAGGTCGAGCGCTGCTCCCGGCAGGATCGACGTGGACGCCATGGGCCTCCCTTCCGCTCCGCTCGCCGCGACCACAGTATGCGGCCGGTGCGGCCACCGTCCACGGCGGGGGCCGCACCGGCTCGGCCCGGCCCCCGCCGGGCGGCGGTCAGCTCGCCTGCTTGCCGGTCTTCTGCGTCTTCCAGGTGTCCAGCGTCTTCTGCTTGGCCGCGTCGCTCATCGCGACGTACTTGGCCTCGGTGACGCTGGCCAGCCCGTCGTCGGAGAGGTAGAAGTCGACGAACGACTTGAGCGCGGGGCTCGCGTCGGCCTTGGCCTTGTTCACGTAGATGAACAGCGGCCGCGACAGGGAGTAGGAGCCGTCCTTGATCGTGTCCGCGGTCGGGGCCACGCAGGCACCGTCCTTGCCCGCGACCTGGATGGCCCGCACCTTGTCCATGTTCTGCTCGTAGAAGGCGAACCCGACCCACCCGAGCGAGCTGGGGTTGCCGGCGATCCCCTCGATGATCACGTTGTCGTTGGGCGAGGCGGTGTAGTCCTTGCGGGTCGCCGCGGCCTGGTCCTCGGTGATCTTCTTGGCCTCGACGCGCTTCTCGGCGACGCCGGCGAGGGCCAGGGCGACGAACGAGTCGTACGTCCCGGACTCCTCGCCGGGGGCGGTCACCACCAGCGGCTTGTCGGGGAACCCGCCCTTGCCGCCGACTTCCTTGGCGAGCTTGTTCGCGTCGCTCCACTTCTTGAAGCCCTGGGACTCGGGCCCGAGCAGCGCGTACAGGTCCGCGTCCGACAGGCACGCCGGCTGCGGGTCCTGCTTGGAGGTCAGCACGCTGATCCCGTCGATGCCGACCTGCATCTCGATGTACTGGATCCCCTTGCTCTGGCAGGCGGCGACCTCCTCGTCGTTGATCTGACGGGAGGCGTCGGACACGTCGGTCTCGCCGTTGCAGAACAGCTTGAACCCGTCGCCGGTGCCCGGCCCCTCGACCGAGATCTGCACGTTCGGGTTGTCCTCGGAGAACTTCTCCGCCACGGCGCGGGTGATGGGCTCCACCGTCGAGGACCCGGAGACCTTGACCGAGCCTGACAGGTTCTGACCGCCGCCGGAGCCGGAGCCGCCGCCGTCATCGTCCCCACCACACGCGGCCGCGAACAGCGCGACCGCGAGCACCAGAGCCGCAAGCCCTGATCGATGACCCAACCTCGTGAGCAACGCTCTCTCCTGACGCTCGACACCGTTGCAGGGCGCACAGGGCACCCAGGCAACCGTATTGGAACGGCGGTGGCCGACCGCGAAGCACACGGTGAACAACCGGTGAATGGCAGGGCAACTCTCGGCGGCGATCCGGTGAGCGCAGGGAGGCCGGGAGGTGACGTGCCGACGACCGGTCGAACGCCGGGTAAGCTGGCGATTCCCGGGGCGCGGAGCAGGGCGGGAGCGGGCCGGGAGCAGGGCGGGGGGCGTGGCCCGGGAGGCGCGGCGCGGGCGCCCCGGGGCACGGGACCGGTCGACCTGGGAGGCGGCGGCGATGCGCCTGGCCGTGCTTGACATCGGCTCCAACACCGTGCATCTGGCCGTGGTCGACGGCGGTGCGGACGCGACCTTCCGGCAGGTCGCGCGCGAGCGCGAGACGCTGCGCCTGGCCGACACCGCGTTCGCCACCATGGAGCTGCCGCCCCTCGCCGAGCGGCGGCTCACCGACGCCGTGGGCCGCATGCGCCAGGCCGCCGAGCGGCTCCGCGCGCAGGCGCTGGTCGCGTTCGCGACCAGCGCGATCCGCGAGGCCCGCAACGGCATCGACGTGCTCGGCCGCGTCCGCCAGGCGACCGGCGTCGCCGTCAAGGTGCTGCCCGGCGCCGAGGAGGCCCGCCTCACCTACCTGGCCGCCCGCGCCTGGGCGGCGTTCTCCGCCCACCGGCTGCTCGTGCTCGACATCGGCGGCGGCAGCCTCGAGGTCGCCGGCGGCACCGGCGACCACCCGGAGATCGCCGAGAGCCTCCCGCTCGGCGCCACCCGGCTCACCCGGCGGTTCGTCCGCTCCGACCCGGTCGCCGAGGAGGAGCTGGTCGCGCTGCGCGTCCACGCGCTCAACCTGCTCGGGCCGCTGGCCGCCCGCGTGCGCGCCGCCCCCTGGGACGTGGTGTGCGCGACCTCCAAGTCCTTCCGGACGCTCGGGCGCGTGGCGCTGGCGCTGCCCGAGATCCCCGTGCCCCGGCACGACTTCGGGTTCGCCGGCGTGGACGGCCGCACCGCGCGCCGGCTGGACCGCACCGCCGTCAACCAGCTCGCCGGCTACCTGGCGCCCACCTCGGCCAAGGACCGGGCGCGGCTGCCGGAGCTGGACGCGCTGCGTGCGGGCACGGTCGTGGCCGCCAGCCAGCTCGCCGCGCTGGCGATGCAGTCGTTCGGGCTGCGGGAGCTGGTGCTGGCCCCGTGGGCGCTGCGCGAGGGCGTGATCATCGAGGAGCTGGCCGCGCGCGCGCCGCACGCCGACGGGCAGCGGATCCCCGACCCGCGGCGCCGGTCGGTGCTGGACTTCGCGCGCCGCCACGCCTGGGACGGCCCCCACTGCGAGATGGTCGTCAAGCTGGCGCTGGAGCTGTTCGACCAGACCAGCGACCTGCACGGGCTCGGGCCGGCCGAGCGGGAGCTGCTGGAGTTCGCGGCGCTGCTGCACGACGTCGGCTACGCGATCAGCCAGTCGGAGCACCACAAGCACTCCCTGTACCTCATCAAGAACGCCGACCTGGAGGGGTTCACCGAGCGGGAGCTGCTGCTGCTGGGCAACGTCGCCCGCTACCACCGCAAGGCGCTGCCCGCCGGCCACCACGCCGACTACGCCGCGCTGTCCGACGGCGACCGGCGGCTGGTCCGGCGGCTGGGCGCGCTGCTGCGGCTGGCCGACGGCCTGGACCCCGACCACTTCCAGGTCGTCGAGGCGGTCGGGGTGCGCCGCGGGGGGAACGGCTCGGTGCGCCTGGAGCTGCGCGCCCGCGACACGCCGGGGCTGAACCTGTGGGCGACCGAGCGCAACGCCGACCTGTTCGAGGAGGAGTTCGCCACCCGCCTGGAGCCGGTCGCGGTGGAGGTCGCCTGACGGTCGTCCCGGCGAGGCCGCCCGGGGAGGAAGTCGCCCCCCGGCGGGAATCGCCGGGGGGCGGGCTTCGGGGCGCTGGAGACTCGGCGTCGGTGTCCGGTCTGGCCGGGATCCTACCGGTAGACGTAGAGGGGCCGTCCAATGAAGAGCGAGCCGTACAGCCGGTTGGTGGCGGAGATGGTCATGCGGATGCAGCCGTGGCTGGCCGGGAAGGGCGGCACCGAGTACGAGCCGTGGAGGGCGTAGCCGCCGGTGAAGTACGACGGCCTCCACAGCAGGCCGAGCTTGCTCTTGCGCCAGCCCTGGAGCTTTCGGCGGATGGCGAACTGGCCCGTCGGCGTCCTGGCGACGGCGTGCCGGCCCTCCACGGTGTACGGGCGGCCGTTGCCCGAGGAGATGTCGGCGATCCTGGTCACGCGCCTGCCGTTGTAGAAGAACAGCAGCTGCTTGCTCAGGTTGGCCTCGAGGTACAGGCCGCGGCGGGCCCGGCGCGGGCTGGGCGTGACCGGGTGCGCCAGCTTGGCGCGGGTGAACCTGCCGACGATCCCGTCGCGTCCCAGGCGGTGGTACTTCTGGAAGGCGACGACCGCGTGGTGGGTGTCGTAGCTGAAGACGCCGTTGGCGCTGCCCACGTCGTAGTGGAGCGCGGCCAGCTTGCGCTGCAGCGTCCTGACGTCGGCGCCGCGCATGCCGATGCGCAGCGTCCGGGGCCGCTTGGCCCTGACGGCACGGACGGTGCCGGCGGTCGCCGCGTGGACCGGCGCCGACGCGGCCACGGACCGGGCGGTCGCGCGGGGCGCGCTCGAGGTCGCGGCCGCCGCGCCCGCGGGTGCCGCGAGCAGGCCGGCAAGGCCGAGCGTGAGACCCCCGAGAAGCAGACGCCGGGCACGCGATGACCGGCTCGCGTCGTGCTCGGGCGTGGACATGGTGTTCCCTTTCGTGCGTGCGCTTGTCGGATCGAGCGGTCAGATCCGAATCCCGTCACCCGGTCGGGGGCTAACCGGCGACAGGCAGTCCAACACACGCATTACACCTAAACCAGGACGCAATGGAAGCGCGCTTTCATCTCGACTCCGCAACAACCGGGAACCCCACCACGATCCCTGCCGCGGAGGGGCCCCGCCCTCCGCTCCGCAAGGCACAGTCGCTGCGGGCGGGGCCCCTCCGCGGCCACCACGTCGACCAGAGGGGTTCCCAGGACGAAGGCGCCCTCCCTCGCGTGTCCTGGGATACTCGTGCAGGGTTGGGCCGCAACGGCGCGGCCCGGTCGCAAGGGGGTGCGGACGTGCTTCGAGCGGTGCTGATCCGCGCCGGCGACTCGCCGGCGCTGCGGCGGCAGGTGACGCGCAACCCGCTGGCCCGACGGGTGGCCGGCCGGTTCGTCGCGGGGGACACGCTGGACGACGCCGAGCGGGCCGTGCGGCGCCTGACCGCGACCGGCGCCAGCGTCGCCCTGGACTACCTGGGCGAGCACACCAGCTCCGAACGGGAGGCCGCGGGCGCCGCCGCCTGCTACGTGGCCGCGCTGGACCGCATCCAGGAGGCCGGGCTGGACGCGAACGTCTCGGTCAAGCTGACCGCGCTCGGCGCCGACCTCGACCCCGGGCTCGCGGTCGAGGAGGCGGCCAAGGTGTGCACGCGCGCCAAGCAGGCCGGCGCGATGGTCGGGATCGACATGGAGTCCCACCGCTGGGTCGACCCGACCCTGGCGACCGTGGACGCCCTGCGGCGGCGCTTCGGCGGCGAGCGGATCGGCGTCTGCCTCCAGTCCTACCTGTTCCGCACCCCGAAGGACCTGGAGCGCCTGAACGCCTGGGAGGTGCCCGTGCGCCTGGTCAAGGGCGCCTACGACGAGCCCGCCGAGGTCGCCCACCCCACCAAGGCACGGGTCGACCAGGCCTACGCCGAGCTGCTCGAGCGGCTCCTGGACGGCAACCCGTACCCGATGATCGCCACCCACGACCCGCGGCTGATCCGCCGGGCCAAGCAGCTCGCCGCCGCCCGCCGGCGCGACCGCGCCACGTTCGAGTTCCAGATGCTCCACGGGATCCGCCGCGACCTGCAGCAGCAGGTCGTCGCCGAGGGCTACCGCCTGCGCGTGTACGTCCCCTACGGCGACCAGTGGTTCCCCTACTTCATGCGCCGGCTCGCCGAGCGCCCCGCCAACCTCGCCTTCTTCCTGTCCAGCCTGGTCCGCCGGTAGCGGCCGCGCCGCGGCGCCACCCTGGAGCGCGACCGCCTCTATGCTGGCTGGCGACATGAGCACGCGCACGCTGGACGGTCAGGGCACGAGCCGCGGCGCCCCCGCCTCCGTCCGGCTGCGGGTCGCGCTCGCGCTCGCCGCCGCCGCGCTGCTGCTGGCCGCCTGCTCGCGCGGGCCCGACGCGCGCTTCGCGTCCGAGACCGTCCACCGCGCCGACGTCGCCGAGCAGGTCAGCGCGCCGGGCTCGGTCCAGGCGGCGGGCCAGGGGGAGATCACGGCGCCGAGCTCCGGCCGGATCGCCGAGCTGGCCGTCCGGGACGGGCGGCGCGTGCGCCGCGGCCAGCTCGTCGCGCGGCTGACCAGCGACCAGGTGGACGACGCGCTGCGCCAGGCGCAGGCGGCGCTGGACGCCGCGTCGTCGCTGGGCGCGGGCGTGCCCGCCCTGCCGTCCGGCGACGCGCTGGAGGCGCTCGGCGAGGTGCAGGCGCTGGTCGCCGACAGCTCGGCGAGCGTCCTGGACGCGCTGCGCGCGGGCCTGGCGGTGCTCCCCGCCGACCGGCGCAGCCAGGCGGCGCGCCGGCTCGACCGGGCCGAGCGCCGCATCGAGCGGGCGCAGGCGGCGTCCCTGCGGGCCGCGCAGGGGGCCGCGCGCACGGCCAGCGCCACCACCTCGGCGCTGTCGGCCGCCCTGGAGTCCGCGACCGCCGCCCAGCGCGCCCAGGCGCAGGCCGCCTACGACCTCGCCAAGGACCAGCAGGAGCGGCTGGTGCTGCGCGCCCCGATCGCGGGGACGGTGCAGCTCGGGCGCGTGGGCGAGGGCGCGGCGGCGCCGGCGGCGCCGAGCGTCCCCGGCCTGCCCGAGGGCGCCGGCGAGGCGCTCCAGGGCCTGGCCACCGGCGGCGCGCAGCCGGCGAGCGGCCCGCTGCTGCGGGCCGGGTCGCAGGTGTCGGCGGGGCAGGAGGTCGCCACGGTCCTGGACGTCGACCGGCTCACCGTGGCCGCGGAGGTGGACGAGACCGACATCGCCCTGGTCCGCGCCGGCCAGGGCGGCACGGTGGAGCTGGACGCCTTCCCGGGCGCCCGCTTCGGCGCGCGGGTCACGCGGGTGGCGCTCACGCCCGGCGGCTCGCAGCCGGCCGGCGGGGGCGTGAGCTACCAGGTCGACCTCGACCTCGGCCGGGTGCTCGACGGGACGGAGGGCGGCACCCCGCCGGCCGCGCGGGTGGGGATGACCGCCACCGCCGAGATCCAGGTCCGCAGCGCGCCCGACGCGCTGTCGGTCGCCTCGTCCGCGCTGGTCGGCCGCGGCGCCGGCCAGGCGGTGTACGTGATCGAGGGCGACCGCGTCCGGCTGCGCCCGATCCGGCTGGCCGCTTCGGGCGAGGAGCGGGTCGCGGTCGCCGAGGGCCTGCAGGCGGGGGAGCGCGTGGTCGTCCGCGGCGCCGAGCGGCTGCACGACGGCCAGCGCTACCCGGGCGCCTGATGGGCCGCCGGTCCAGGCGGGCGCGGCGGGCCGCGGCGGACGGCCCGCCCGGGCGCCGGCCGGTCGTCCAGGCGCGGGACGTGACCAAGGTCTACCGGCTGGAGGGGGTGGAGGTCCGCGCGCTCGACGGCGTCGACCTCACCGTCGAGGCCGGCGACTCGCTGGCGGTCATGGGGCCGAGCGGCTCGGGCAAGTCCACCCTGCTCGGCCTGCTCGGCGGGCTGGACCGGCCGACGTCCGGGCGGCTGGAGTTCGGCGGCCGGGACGTGGCCGGGATGTCCGACGACGAGCTGGCCGAGGTGCGCAACCGCACCGTCGGCTTCGTGTTCCAGAGCTTCCAGCTGCTCGGCCGCACGAGCGCGGTGGCCAACGTCGGGCTCCCGCTGGTCTACCGCGGGCTCGGCCGCGCGGAGCGCCGGCGGCAGGCGACGGCCGCGCTCGAGGCGGTGGGGCTCGGCCACCGCCTGGGCCACCGGCCCGCGCAGCTGTCGGGAGGGGAGCAGCAGCGCGTCGCGATCGCGCGGGCGCTGGTCACGCAGCCGCGCATGATCCTGGCCGACGAGCCGACCGGCAACCTGGACTCCCGGGCCGGCGAGGAGGTCCTGGATCTGCTCGCGCGGCTGCACGACGAGCGCGGGGTCGCGGTCGTGGTGGTCACCCACGCGGCGGACGTGGCGGCGCGCTTCGCGCGCACGGTGCTGGTGCGCGACGGCCGCATCGCGGCACCCGGCGAGGCGGATCCCGCGGTCCGCGCCGCCCGGGCGCAGGGGCCGCCCCCGTGAGGCTCGCGGAGAGCGTGCGCGTCGCGCTGGAGGCGCTGCGCACCAACAAGCTGCGCTCGGCGCTGACCATGCTGGGCGTCGTGATCGGCGTGATGAGCGTGGTGGTGCTGGTCGCGATCGGCTCCGGCGCGCGCACCGAGGTCACCGCCGGGGTCGAGTCGCTCGGCTCCAACATCCTGTTCGTGGCCCCGGGGGAGTTCTCGGTCGGCTCGGCGCCGAGCGTCAGCCGGCTCACGCTCGACGACGCCCGCCGGGTCGGCGACGCGATCGGCGACCCCCGCCGGGTCGCGGTCACGGTCAGCTCGGGCGAGGTCGCGCGGGCCGGCGCCCGGCGCATGAACGTCAACCTCAACGGCACCAACGAGGCGATCCCGTTCGTGTTCGACCGCGAGCTGCAGCGCGGCACGTTCCTGGACGCCGGCGACGTGGACGTGCGCCGCCGGGTGGCGGTGCTCGGCTCGAGGGTGGCCGGCTCGCTGTTCCCCGATCGCGACCCGATCGGCAAGTTCGTCCAGATCGGTGGGGTGCGGTTCCGGGTGATCGGGGTGCTCACCGAGGTCGGCTCGACGCTCGGCCTGGACCGCGACAACTTCGTCTACGTCCCGGTGACCGCGGCGCAGCGGCTGTTCGGCCTGTCGCGGATCGACGCGATCGCGGTCCGCGCGGCCAGCGCCGGCGACATCCGCACCGAGCAGCGCCTGATCAGGGACACCGTCACCCGCGCCCACCCCGAGCAGAACTACGAGGTCCTGACCCAGCAGGACATCCTCGGCGTCCTCGGCCAGGTGCTGAGCATCCTCACGATCGTGCTCGCCAGCATCGCGGGGATCTCGCTGCTGGTCGGCGGGGTGGGGGTCATGAACATCATGCTGGTGAGCGTGTCGGAGCGGACCCGGGAGATCGGGCTGCGCAAGGCGGTCGGCGCGCGCACCCGCGACGTGCTGCGCCAGTTCCTGCTGGAGGCGGTCGCGCTGACCGTCACCGGCGGGCTCGCGGGGATCCTGCTCGGCAGCGCCGGGGCGCTGGGGGTGGCGCGCTGGTCGCCGGTGCCCGCGCAGATCACCGTCTGGTCGGTGGCGCTGGCGTTCGGGGTGAGCGTGGGCATCGGCGTGTTCTTCGGCGTGTGGCCCGCGCGCAAGGCCGCCCGGATGCAGCCGATCGTCGCGCTCCGCTACGAGTGAGGACGTCCCCGGGCACGGCGGGCCGGCCCTGCGCCTACGGGACCGCGCGCGGGTGGAGGTACAGGTAGACCACGCCGTCGGCGCAGTCGCCCGTCCGGGCCGTCCGGCAGAACGACGCGCGGAACGCGTCCGCGCCGTTCGGGTCCACGAGCGTGACCCGGAAGCTCTCGGGAAGATCGGCCGCGGTGATGTGGCGGCTCGCGGACCCCAGCCGCCGCCACGCCTCGGCGGGCGATTCGTGGACGACCCTGAAGACCCCCGGGACGCCCGCCAGCCGGGTTCGGAGCGATTCGCGCTGCTCGCCGGAGAGGTCCGGCCGCAGGATCACCGTGGCGTCGGCACGATCCAGCCAGTACGGGCTGAGCAGCTGGCCGGCGAGCAGCGCGGTCGAGCTGGAGACCAGGTCGACCCCGCCGAGGCAGCGGCGTCTGCCGTTGCGCCCCACCGGGCAGAGGGCGTGGTTCAGGTCGCGCACCAGCTCGGGGGCGTCCAGCCGCACCTGGAAGCTCTCCGGCATCGTGTTCAGGGACTCGGTCGCGAGCACGTCCGGCTCGCCCGCGAACTGCTCCAGGAAGCGCTCGTACGCCTGCGCTCTGGACTCGTAGGTCGCCTGGTCGACGAACGGGAGGCGCTCGATCGCGGCGCGGACCGCGGCGCGCTCGGCGGGCGTGACCCGCTCCTCCAGGTACACCGTGGCGTCGGCCCTGCCGAACCAGTAGCCGAACATGCGCGGGTAGGCGGGCTGGTCGGCGGGCGGGGGCGTGACCGGGCGCGGGGACCCGCCGTGGAAGGGGCGCAGCGTCTGGACCGCGAGCCCGGCGAGCGCGACCGCCGCGAGTCCCGCGGCCGCGAGCCGGCGCCTGCGCAGGCGCCGGCCGCGGCGCAGGATCACCGCCGGCTCCGGGGTCCGCGCCGCCCGCGTCGCCTCGGACACGAGGCGGTCCAGCCGCTCGTCCAGGTCCTTCATCCGGTCTCGACCTCCTCCACGTGGTCGGCGAGCCGCCGCGCGAGCGCGGCGCGGCCGCGGTGCAGCCGCGCCTTCACCGTCCCCGCCGGCACGCGCAGCTCGGCGGCCACCTGGTCGACCGGGAGCCCGACGAGGTGGTGCAGGACGATCGCGGTGCGCTGGCCGCGCGGGAGCGCCTGGAGCGCCCGGTGCAGGTCGAGCGCGTCCGGGGACAGCTCGGGGACGGGCGCCGGCGGCCCCAGGCGCAGCAGCAGCGCCGCCCGGCGGCGGACCCGGCGGGCGGCCATCCTGGTCAGGTTGAGCGCGACCCGCCGCACCCACGCCTCCGGCGCGTCGTAGCGTGACAGCGCCGGCCAGCGCAACGACGCGCGGGCGAACGCCTCCTGGAGGCTGTCCTCGGCCTCGGCAAGGTCTCCGGTGATCGCGAACAGCTGCCGCAGCAGCCGGCGGTAGGAGCCGGCGTAGAACTCGGCGAACTCCTCGGAGGGCATCGGCGTGGTCTCCGTCGGCGGGCGGGGGACTGTGAGCGGAACATGCCCGAGCCCGGTCGCCGGTTGCATCCGCCCGGCGGTCAGGGGCAGGTGCGGCCCTCGTGGTCGCGGTGGCCGGCGGGCTCGAGCTGGAACGTGGAGTGCTCGATGTCGAAGTGCTCGCCCAGGCAGTCGCCGAGCGCGTCGAGCACGCGGCCCGGCGCTGTCCCCTCGGACACCACGACGTGGGCGCTGAGCACCGGCATCCCGCTGGTGATGGTCCAGGCGTGCAGGTCGTGGCAGCCGGTCACGCCGGGGACCTGGCGGATGTGGCGGCGCACCTCGTCCAGGTCGACGTCGCGCGGGGCGCCCTCCAGCAGCACGTCGACCGCCTCGCGGAGCAGGTGCCAGGTGCGTGGCAGGATCGCCAGCGCGACCAGGCCCGACGCGACCGGGTCGGCCGCGCGCACGCCGGTGACCAGGATCACCAGCGCGGCGGCGACCACCGCGGCCGAGCCGAGCAGGTCGCCCAGGACCTCCAGGTAGGCGCCGCGCAGGTTGAGGCTGCGCGCCTGCGCGGGGTGCAGCAGCCACAGGCAGACCGCGTTCGCGGCCAGCCCGCCGAGCGCGACCGCCAGCATCACGGCGCCCTGGACCTCGGGCGGGTCGGCCAGCCGCCGCGACGCCTCGACCAGGACGAACCCGGCGACGCCGAGCAGCAGCACCGCGTTGACGGCGGCGGCGAGGATCTCGACCCGGCGGTACCCGAAGGTCTTGCTCGCGCTCGCCGGGCGGCGCGCGAACCAGGCCGCCAGCAGCGCCAGGCCGAGCGCCGCCACGTCCGTGCCGAGGTGCCCGGCGTCTGCGAGCAGCGCGAGGCTGCCGCTCAGCAGCGAGCCGACCACCTGCACCGCCAGCGTCGCGAGCGTGATCGAGAACACCGCGAGCAGCCGCCCGCCGTGGGCGGCCGGCTCGCGCCCTGCGTGCGTCCGGGTCATGCCCACAAGCTGGCACCGCGCCCCGCCTCCCGCAACCGCACCCGAGCCGGGCCGGCGGGCGGCGCCGTACACTGCTTCGGGCAAGCTCTCCCGAAGCGGGCAGGCGGCACCCGCAGGTCAGGTCTGCATGAACCACGACTCCCGGTCCCGGCGAGGGCGGCGCCTCACCGCGGTCCCGCTGGCCCTGCTCCTGGTCGGCCTGTGGGCGGGACCCGCCGCCGCGCACTCGCAGCTGGAGCGGACCGACCCGCCCGAGAACGCCAGCCTGGAGCGGTCGCCGGTCGAGGTGCGGCTGTGGTTCAGCGAGCCGGTCGAGGTCGCCCTCGGGTCGGTGCGGGTGCTGGACGCGCGCGGCCGGCGCGTGGACGACGGGCGGGTCGACCACCCGGGCGGTGACCAGCGGGTCCTGCGCGTCCGGCTGGAGGGCGAGCTGCGCGGTGGGTACGCGGTCGGCTGGCGGGTCGTCTCCGCCGACGGGCACCCGGTCTCGGGCGCGTTCACCTTCGGCGTCGGCCAGGGGACCGCGGGCCAGGCGCGCGCCGTCGCCGACGAGCTGCTCGCGGGCGCGGGCGGCAGCCGCGTGGTGGGCGTGGCCTTCGCGGTCGCCCGCTGGCTGCTGTTCGCCGGGCTGGTCCTGCTCGTCGGCGCGGGCGTGTTCGTGCGTGTGGTGTGGCCCGCCGGCCGCGGCGACCCGGTGCACCGGCGGCTGCTGTGGGGCGCGTGGGCGGCGGCGGTGGTCGCCACGGTCGCCTCGGTCGGGCTCCACGGGGCGGACGCCGCCGCGCTGCCGCTGTCCGGCGCGTTCGACCCCGACCTGGTGGGCGAGGTGCTGGCGACCCGCTTCGGGGTGCTGGCCGCGGCGCGTCTGGCCCTGCTGCTCGCCGCGGTCCCGGTGGCGCTGCGCCTGACGCGCGCGCCGGGAGCGGCGCCCCCGGAGGTGGCGGGCGGCCCGGGGGAGCGCGCCGCCGGAGCGGCCGGGCCGGGCGTCGCCTCGCAGCCCGCGGCCTCCGGGCCGGGCGCCACCGGAGCGGCCGCGCCCGCCCGGTTCCGGTCGTGGGCCGACGACCTCCTCGTGCTGCTCGCGGCGGCGCTGCTGGCCACCCTGTCGCTCTCGGGGCACGCGGCGACGGGCACCCTGGTCGCCCTCGGCGTCGCGGTGGACGTGGTCCACCTCGCGGGGATCTCGGTCTGGCTGGGGGGGCTGGTCGTCCTGCTCGCCGCGGTCCTGCCGCGCGGGGACGGCGCGGAGCTGCGCGCGGTGGTGCCGCGCTTCTCGCGGATCGCGTTCGCCGCGGTCCTCACCCTGGTCGCCGCCGGGCTGGTGCAGAGCTGGCGGCTGGTCGGCAGCCTCGACGCCCTCCCGTCCACCACCTACGGGCGGGTGCTGCTGGTCAAGGTCGCGATCGTGGCGGCGGTCGTGGGCCTGGCCTGGGCGAGCCGGCGGCTGGTGCGCCGGCGGCTCGTGCCGGCCGGGGCGTCGGCGGCTCGGCCGGTCGGGCCGGGCGCGGCCACCGCGTCCCCGGCGACCGCGGACGCGGCCGCCGCGGCGGCGCGGGTGGCCTCGGGACCGCTGCGGCGGCTGGTCGCCGCGGAGGCCGCGCTCGCCGCCGTGGTGCTGGCCGTGACGGCTCTGCTGGTCCAGGCGCCGCCGGCCCGGTCGGTGACGGGCGGGCAGATCAGCTTCGGGGGGCTGGCGCCGGGGGCGCCGACCCGCGCCGCGTTCGGCGCCTCGCTCACGGCCGGGACGAGCACGGTGGTGGTGACCGCCGAGCCGGCCAGGACCGGCGCCAACCAGCTCCACTTCAGCGTGCTGGGCCCGAGCGGCCAGCTCCTGGACGTCCCGGAGCTGACCGCCGAGCTGAGCCTGCCCGCGCAGGGGCTCGGGCCGATCCGCATGCAGCTGCTCAAGCTCGGCCCCGGGCACTACGTCGCGGCCAGCGTGCTGGTGCCGATCAAGGGCGACTGGCGGCTCCACGTGGTCGTGCGCACCAGCGAGCTGGACCAGGCGGAGGCGACCACGACCATGCCGGTGCGCTGAGGTGTACGGTTCGCGGATGATCCGCCTCCGCGGCGCGCGCGGCGCGCTCATCCGCCTGCTGCGGGCGTGCGCGCTGGCGGCGCTGCTGCTCGCCGTCACCGCCGCCCCCGCGGCCGCGCACACCGGCGGCGGGCCCGAGGCGAGCAACTACCAGACCCGCGTGCTGTCGGTCACCCCGCCGACCCCGGGCCTGGACGTGCGCGTGGTCGAGGCCGGCGAGCGGCTGGAGCTGACCAACCGCACCGGCCGCGAGCTGCTCGTGCTCGGCTACCAGGGCGAGCCGTACCTGCGGGTCACCCCGGACGCGGTCTTCGAGAACCGCCGCTCGCCCTCGACCTACCTGAACCGCTCGGTCACGGCCACCGCGACGATCGCCGCCGACGCCGACCCCAAGGCCGTGCCGGTGTGGCGCCGGATCGGCAGCCGCCCGGTGGTGGCCTTCCACTGGCACCAGTCGCACTGGATGGGGCTGCAGGCGCCGCCGCAGGTGCAGGCGGACCGCGGGCGGGTGCACCTGGTCGCCCCGCGCTGGACCGTGCAGCTGCGCCAGGGGGAGCAGGCGATCACGGTCGCCGGCGACCTGCGCTGGGTCCCGGGGCCCGCGCTGTGGCCGTGGCTGACGCTGGCGGTCGTGCTCGCGCTGGCGGCGCTGCTGGCGAGCCGGTCGGAGCGGTGGTGGCGGCCCGTGCTGGCGGGCGGCCTGGTGCTCCTGATCGCGATCGACGTGCTGAACACGGCAGGGCTGTGGCTCGGGCTGCGCTCGGGGGTGCTGGTCAGGATCACCGGCGTGGTGATGCAGGCGGCCGGGTGGGTCGCCGGGGCGATCGCGGTGCGCCTGCTGCTGCGCCGCCGCTCCCTGGAGAACGCCCTGTTCCTGACGCTGTTCGCCGCGGCGATGGTGAGCGTGGTCGGCGGGATCGCGGACCTCACCGTGCTGTCGCGCTCGCAGCTCGTCAGCGTCCTGCCGGCCGTCCTGGTCCGGGCGCTGGTCGCGGCCAAGGTCGGGCTCGGCCTGGGGCTGGCGCTGGCCGCCCTGGTCCGGCTGCGCCGGCTGGGCCGGGACGCCGTGGCGGCCGGCGCCGCCGCGCAGGCGGAGGGTCCCGGCGGGCCCTCGCCACCGGCCGAGGCCCCCGCCGGCTCCGGCGGCTGAGGCTCCCACGCTGCAAGGAGGGTTCCCGAGGTGTCCACGAGGTTCGGTGCTGCGGCCGCGGCCGGTCCGGGCGCGCCCACGCACCGCCGGTCCTGGCCGCGGCTGGCGGGCGCGCTGCTCGCGGCGGTCGTCCTGCTCGCGGGCGCGGCCGCGCCCGCGGCGGCGCACGGCGCCAGGGTGCGCCTGAAGGTCGAGCCGACGTCGCCGGCCAGCCCCGGCGCGACCACCCGGGTGGGCGCGGTCGCCCGCTACGACGACGGCGACCTCGCGCCCGGCCTGACGGTGAAGGGGGTCGCCACCGCGGGCGGCAGGCGCGTGGCGTTCACGCTGCGGCCGGCGACCCGGCCCGGCGCCTACGCCGCCGAGGTGCGGCTGGCCCCGGGCCGCTGGGCGCTGCTGGTCACCGCCAGCGGGTCGTCGGCCGGCAAGGGCACCGGGACGGTCCAGGTCGCGGCGCCGACCACGACCGCCGCCCCCGCGCCGGCCCCTTCGCCGTCGGGCAGCCCGCAGACGGTCACCGCGACGCCGCCCACCGGGTCCAGCAACGCCTCCACGCTGGTGCTCGTCGGGCTCGCGCTGGCCGCGGCGCTGGCCGCCCTGGCGCTGACCCTGCGCGGCCGCCGGCGCGCCGGACCCTGACCCCTCAGCCGGCCAGCCGGCCGCGCTCCAGCGTGAGCACCTGGTCGGCCCGTGCCAGCGTGCCCGGGCGGTTGGACACCACCAGCCAGGTCGTCCCCTCCTCGGCGAGCAGCCGGTCCCAGAGCCGCCCCTCGGTGTCCACGTCCAGGGCGCTGGAGACGTCGTCGAGGAGGACCAGGCGCGGGCGGCGCACGAGCGCCCGGGCGACCGCGGCGCGCTGCGCCTGCCCTCCGGACAGGCGCACCCCGCGGGCGCCGACGAGGGTCGCCAGCCGCTGCGGCATGGCCGCCACGTCCCGCTCGAACGCGGCCAGCCGCAGCGCCCGGCCGGTCTCCTCCTCGGTCGCGGCCGCGCCCAGCAGCAGGTTGTCGCCGAGCGGCTCGCTGAACAGCCGCGGCACCTGCGGCACGTAGCCGCAGCGCGGCGGGACCAGGAACGCCGCCGGGTCGGCGACGGTCGCGCCCTGCCAGCGGATCTCGCCGGCCTGGCGTGGCGCGAGCCCGAGCAGCGCGCGGACCAGCGTGGTCTTGCCCGCGCCCACCGCGCCGCGCACGACCGTGAGGGTGCCCGGCTCCAGCGCCAGGTCCACGCCGACCACCCCGCGCCCGGACGGGTGCAGCGCCGTGAGCCCGCGCGCCTCGAGCAGCGTGCCGTGCCGGCCGTCACCGGCGGAGGCCGCGACGTCGCGGCCTCCGCCCTCGCGCGCCTCCGGGTCCAGCGACCGGTACGCCACCAGGTCGCGGGCCGCGCCCGGCGGCAGGAGCGCGGCCATGCGCCCGACCGCCACGTCGGTCTGGCGCCGCCTGGCCAGCAGCCGGCCGCCGTAGTAGGGCAGCCACACCAGGCGGTCGGCGTAGGCGGCGAAGAGGGTGAGGTCGCCCACGGTCAGCTCGCCGCGGCGCAGCGCCGGCGCGGCCAGCAGCAGCACCACGCCGATCGCGACGTCGACCGTGGAGGCGTTGAACGAGTCCAGCAGGTCGGTGCACAGCCGGTCGCGCACGGCGGTGCGGCGGCGGGTCTGGTTGAGGCGTGCCAGCCGCTCGAGCGCGGCGTCGCCGGCGCCGGCGGCCTTGACCGTGAGCGGCGCGCCGAACACCTCGCCGAGGAACCCGGTGACCGCCGCGGTCGCCTGGCGGTCGGCGAGCCGCCAGGCGCGGATGCGGGCGGTCAGCGTCCGGGTGGCGACCACCGTCGTCGCCACCGGCAGGACGACCGCGAGCGTCACCACGGGATCGATGCGCAGCATCACCGCGACGCCGACGGCGGCGAACACGCCCGTGCCGGCGACGTCCAGCCAGGTGTCCAGGAACTTCAGCGCGTCCTCGACGTCGTCGCGGAAGCGGCTCACCGCCTCCCCGGGCGTCGCCGGCAGGCACGCGGCCTGCGGGCCGCCGCTGGCGAGCTGCGCCCGCAGCATGTTGAGGCGCAGCAGGCCGCCCATGCGGTGCCACAGCTGCGACCAGCTCACCCACGCCAGCCACAGCGCCGCCAGGCGCGCCGCCTCGATGCCCGCGAGCACCCCGAGCAGGCTCGCCAGGTCGCGCCCGGCGGGCGCGCTGGAGGTGGCGGCGTCGAAGAACCGCTGCAGGGCGAGCCCGAACCCGAGCGGGAGCGCGTGGAAGCCGGCCCACAGCACCGCGTTGTAGGCGAACAGCCCCGGCCGCCAGCGCGCCAGCCGCCACATCAGCCGCCAGGTCCCCGCCCGAGGCGGCGTCACCGGGTCCTCCCCGAGGCGATCACGGACCGAGCGCCGATGGCGAGCAGCCGGGCGTAGCGCGAGCACGGGTCGGCGGCGAGGGCGGCGCGGGGGCCGTGCTCGGCGACGCGGCCGCCGTCCAGCACGAGCACCTCGTCGGCGCGCTCGACGGTGTCGAGCCGGTGGGCGATCACGACCGCCGTGCGGCCGGCGAGCAGCGTGCCGACCGACCGCTCGATCCGCGCCGCGCTCTCCGGGTCGACCCGCGACGCCGCCTCGTCCAGGACCACCACGCCGGGGTCGCGCAGGAAGACGCGGGCGAACGCGATGAGCTGGGCCTCGCCCGCGCTGGCGCCCGCCCCGCCGGTGCCGAGCGGCGTGTCCAGCCCGCGGTCGAGCGCCCCCCACCACGTGGCCAGCCCCATGCCGTCGAGCACCGCGGCCAGCCGCTCGTCGTCCGCCGGGTGCGCGCCGAACAGGGTGAGGTTGTCGCGCAGGCTGGCCTGGAACAGCCGCACGTCCTGCGGGACCAGCGCGACCCGGGCGCGGACCTGGGCGAGCGGCGTGTCGCGCAGGTCCACGCCGCCGAGCCGCACCGAGCCCTCGAGCGGGTCGAGGAGGCGGACGAGCAGCCGGCCGAGGGTCGTCTTCCCGCTCCCGGTGCGCCCGACGACGCCGAGCACGGCGCCCGGCGCGAGCGACAGCGAGACGTCCCGGAGCGCGGGCACGCCGTCGCCGTAGGCGAACCCGACCCGCTCCAGCTCCACCGCGAGCGCGCCGCCCGGCAGCGCCGTGCGGCCGCCGTCCCCGATCGCCGAGCCGGTGGCGAGCAGCCCGCCGGCGCGCGCCGCCCCGGCGACGGCGTCCTGGACCTTGTGCAGCTCGTCGGCGATCTGCTCCAGCGGGCGGCGGAGCAGGTCGGTGTAGCGGAACAGCAGGTAGACGGTGCCGAGCGTGATCGCGCCCGAGCGGTACCGCCAGACCCCGAGGCCGAGGCTGGCCACGCTGCCGGCGGCGAACAGCGCCGAGGTCGTGACGTAGATGCCGGCGGCGGCGCGCTCGGACCGGCGGTTGGCGCGGACGAGCGTGCGGGTCGCCTCGCGGAACCGGCGGAGCCCGTGCGCCCCGCCGCCGTTGGCGCGCAGGTCCTCCGCGCCGTCGAGGCGCTCCTCGACGCCGCCGAGGAGGTCCGCGAACGCCGCGCGCTCCCGGACCGCGTACGCGACCGCCCGGCTGCGGCTGCGCGCGAGGATCACGGCCGCCAGCAGCACGAACGCGGCCAGGGCGAGCGCGATCCGCGGGTCCTCGAGCGCGACCGCGACCAGCACGCCGGCGAGCGTGAGCACGCTGCCGGCCACGCGCAGCACGAACGAGGACACGAACCCCGACAGGGCGGTGACGTCGCCGTCGACGCGGTCGATCAGCTCGCCCGGCGGGTGCCTGCCGAAGAAGGCGAGGTCGAGCCCGAGCACGTGGCGGGCGAGCCGGTTGCGCAACCGGTTGCCGGCAGTCCAGGCGAGCCGGTCGGCCGCGTAGGTGGTCGAGACGGCCAGCGCCTGGCTGGCGAGCGCGACCGCCACGTAGGCGAGCGCGAGCGCGGCGAGGACCCGCGGCGGGCTGCCGGCCACGGCCCGGTCGATGAACGCGCCGACCAGCTGCGGCCCGGCGAGCGGCAGCGCCGCGCTGGCCGCGAGCACCGCGGCCAGCGCGGTGAGGCGGCCGATGCGCGGGCGCAGCAGCGTTGCGAGCATGCGCCAGTCGGAGCTCGCGGCAGGTCGCATGATGTCGGGAAGGTGCGCTCGAGGCCGCCGGCCCGGGACGGACGGCCACGCGGGACGGCGCGGCGGGCACGGGGTGGGCGGCCGGAAAAGGACCTCGACCGTACGGAGCGGGTCAGGTCCCCGTCAACGCGATTTCCGCCTTCGCGGCTCGCCCCTCCCCGGAGCGCCTACGGCACGCCACGCGCGGAGCCCGCCAGCTGCCGGCCGCCCGCGGCCCGCGCCCGCGGCCCGGTGGTGAACGCCGCCGGGGCCAGCTCGGCCAGCAGCGCCAGGGTGACGAGCCCGACCCCGCCGAGCTGGGGGAGCGTGACCGCGCCGGTGCCGACGACCTCGCCGCCGACCACCGCCATCACCGGGACGATCGCGAGGAACAGCCCCGCCCGCTCCAGGCGGATCCGGTTGATCGCCGCATACCATGCGAGCAGGCCGATCGCGGACTGGACCAGGCCGAGGTAGACGATCGCCGCCAGCTCGCCGGCATGGGGCGCGCGCAGGAACTCCTCGCCGTCCGCCAGGGGAGCGACCGCGGCGAACAGCATCGCCGCCGCGCCGACGACGTAGAGGGCGACGGCCGAGGGCGGGATCCGCGGCAGCAGCGCGGCGCCGAGGAGCGCGACGGCGGCCATGCTCACGAGCGCGCCGACCGCGCACAGCAGGCCGAGTGGGTCGGGGTCGCCGCCGCCCTCCACCAGCACGGCGCCCAGGACCGCCAGCAGGGAGGCGGCGAGCACGCGCACGGCCGGGGCGCGGCGCTCGCAGAACGGCCCGGCGAGCGCGAACACCAGCGGCCCGCAGCCGACGACCGTGCCGATCATCCCCGGCTCGGCGTGCCGGCTGGCGAGCACCAGGAAGACGCTCGAGCCGCCCAGGCCGAGGGCCGCGAGCAGGACGATCCTGCGGGTGTCCGGGCCCGAGGGGTGGGGGAGGCGGCCGAGCCGGAGCTTGGCGAAGGCGTACAGCACGCCGGTGGCGATCGCGAACCGCAGCGCCTGCCCGGTGAACAGCGGGTAGTCGGCCAGCACGCCGTACACGGCGTACCCGAATCCCAGGGCGGCGTTGCGTGCGAGCGCCAGGCAGCAGCCGATGAGCAACGGGCGGGTCGTCGACAACGGTCACCGTCGGTGAGGAGTCAGCGCTGGTTGTGTAGACCATGGAGATCATCCAGGTCAAACGCGACTGGGACGGTGCAGCGTGTCGATCGTGACGACGCCGCGGCGGCCCGGGCCCGGCCCGCGGGCGCCGGCGGCCGGCGGCGCGGCCACCTTCAGTCGTCGAACGCGGCGATCACCCAGCCGTTCAGCACCCGTGCGGCCTGCACCCGGCGGTGCCCGGCGGCCAGCGTCGCGCGGACGAGGAGGGCCTCGATCGGACCGGCGTCACCCGGTGGTGCCGCGACGAGGACCGGGCCGGAGCGGAGGTCCGGCAGACCGATCTGATCGAGGCCCGTCATGGGTGGCAGCGTGGACCCGGCCGCTCACCGGCCGCTAACGCCTGTCAGCGATCGCCGCCCTGGCCCTCGCCCGGGGGCTGCTGGCTGAGGAAGCGCTCCAGCTCCGCGGCGATCTCGTCGCCGGAGGGGACGCCGTCGCTGCCCTCCTCCTTGACCGCGCGGATCTGGTCGATGAACTCGGCGATCTGCGGGCGCTCGCGGATGACCTGCTCGACCTGCTCCAGGTGATCCTTGGCGGCCGCCTGCAGCTCGGTCGAGTCGATGTCCACCCCTGTGAGCAGGATCAGCGTCCTGAGCAGCGCCAGCGCCGCCGGCGGGTGGGCGCCGCCGGCGAGGTAGGGCGGGACCCGCGCCCACAGCCCGGTCGCGGCGATGCCGGCGTCCTGGAGGCGGTGCTCCAGGACGCTCTGGATCCCGGCGGCCAGCTCGATCACCGCCGGGACGGTGTCCAGCCGGTGGGCCAGGTCGGGGTCGGCGGACGTGCCGACGACCGCCGTGGGGTCGGTGTGCAGCGCCGGGGCGGGGAACGCGCCCAGGCCGAACACCTCCGTGGCGTCCAGGGTCCGGCACACCTCGACGATCGCGTCGGCGAAGGCGTGCCAGCGGAAGTCCGGCTCCGGACCGGTGAGCAGCAGCGCGTCGCGCTGGCCGCCGGTGTCGCCGACCGACAGCTCGATGCCGGTCCAGGCCATCGACTCGATCACGCCGTCGGCGATGCGCATCAGCGGGCGGCGCGAGCGGTAGTCGAGCAGCTCGTCGCCGTCGAAGGTCGCGATCGTGCGCGCGTTCCAGCGCGAGCGGAGGAACACGGCGCAGGTCTCCCCCGCCAGGCCCGCGTCGGTCCACCCGGTCAGGTGCATGACCAGGAAGGGATGGCGGAGCACGGGCCGCTCGGTCAGCTCGAAGAGTGCAGGCATCCCTTGAGACTAGCGGAATCCTCGTGCCCGGACGCGTGCCGAGAAGCTAGGGTGGGCACGTGAGCACCCAGCGCGGTTCCCCTCTCCGACCGTTCCGCTCCAGGCCGTACCTGATCATCTGGCTCGGCGCGTTCGTCTCGAACATCGGCACGTGGATGGAGTCGGTCGCCGTCGGCGTGTACGTCACGCAGGCGACCGGCAAGGCCGGCTGGACCGGGACCATCGCGGCGCTGACGTTCCTGCCGACGACCCTGTTCGGGCCGTTCGCGGGCGCGCTCGCCGACCGCTTCGACCGGCGCCGCTACCTGGCGCTGGTGACGCTCGCGCAGGCTGGGCTCGCCGGGGCGCTCACCGTCCTCGCGGCGGCCGACCGGCTGACGGTGGCACGGGTCGCGGTGATCGTGTTCCTGTCCGGCTGCGCGTTCGCCTTCCTGATCCCCGCCTGGTCGGCGATCCTGCCGGACCTGGTCCCCACAGAGGACGTGCTCGCGGCGACCAGCCTGTCGCAGGCGCAGTTCAACCTCGGGCGGGTCGTCGGCCCGGCGCTGGCCGGGCTGGTGATCGGGATCGGCGGGGTCGCGTGGGCGTTCGGCGCCAACACCCTCAGCTTCGCGGCGGTGCTGGTCTCGGTCGCGCTCATCCGCCTGCCGCGGCCCGCCCGCGACGGTCCGCGCGAGCCGGTGCTCGACCAGATCCGGGCGGGGCTCACGCTCGCGCGCCGGGATCCGGGCATCCGCACGGCCCTGGCGCTGCTCGGCGCGATGGCGGTGCTGGTGTCGCCGTTCATCGGGCTGGTGCCCGCCGTCGCGATCAAGGTCTTCCACGCCGGCGCGGCCGGCGCGGCGCTGCTGGTGACCGCCCAGGGCGTCGGCGCGGTCCTGGCGGCGCTCGCCGCGGGCCCGCTCGGCGCGCGTTTCGGGCCGCGCGCCCTGCTGGTCGCCGCGCTCCTGGCGGTCGGTCCGGCCGCGGTGCTGTACGGGCTCAGCCCGACCTTCCCGGTGGCGATGCTGGCGCTGCTGGTCCTCGGCTTCGTGTACCTGTCGGTCCTTGGGGGGACCGCGACCGTGTGCCAGCTCCGCGCCCCGCGCGAGTTCCGGGGGCGCATCGCCAGCCTGTTCATGCTGGTCCTCGGGTCCGGCTACCCGCTCGGCCTGGTCGTCCACGGCTGGCTCGGCGACCGCGTCGGCCTGCCCGTGGTCACCACGGCCGGCGGCCTGGCCATGCTGGGGATCGTGCTGGCCGTCCGGGCCGTGGCCCCGGACGACGTGGCCGCGCTCGACCCGGTCCTGCCGGCGGAAGCCGGGCGGTGAGCGCTCAGCGGCCGAGCTGCGCCGACGACCAGCGCCAGGTCCGCTCCAGCCCCTCGTCGAGGTTCACCTCGGCGCGCCACCCGATGGCGCGCTCGGCCAGTGCGCTGTCCAGGGCCACGCGCTGCAGCTCGCCCGCGCGCGGCGGGGCGAAGGCCGGCTCGGGCGCGGCGGCGGCCAGCGGGCGCAGCGCCTCGTACAGCTCCAGCACGCTGGTCTCCACGCCCGTGCCGATGTTGATCCTGGTCGCGCCGAGCGCCTCGGACGGGACGCCGCCGGCGGCGACGAACGCGTCCACGACGTCGCCCACGTACACGTAGTCGCGCGTCTGGCGGCCGTCGCCGTAGACCGTCACGGTGCGCCCCTCCAGCAGCCGGTTGCAGAAGATCGCGACCACCCCGGCCTCGCCGTGCGGGCTCTGCCGCGGTCCGTACACGTTGGCCAGGCGCAGGCTGACGCCCTCCAGCCCCCAGAGGTCGCGGAAGCTGTCCAGGTAGTCCTCGACCGTGCGCTTGGCGACCCCGTAGGGGTTCGTGGCTCCGGCCGGGGCGCGCTCGTCGACCGGCAGACGGGCGTGGTCGGGCTCCCCGTAGGCGGTGCCGCCGGAGCCGGCGAACACCAGCCGGCGGCAGCCCGCCTGCGCGGCGGCGCGGGCGACGGCGATCGAGCCGAGCACGTTGACGCGCGCGTCGGCGACGGGGTCGGCGACGCTGCGGCGCACGTCGATCTGCGCGGCCAGGTGCCACACGACCTCGGGCCGGGCGTCGAGGATCGCCTGCTCCGTGCCGGGCCCGGACACGTCCAGGCGCGCCAGCCGGACCCTGCCCGTCGCCAGCGCTCCCTCCAGGTTCGCCATCGAGCCGGTCGACAGGTCGTCGATCACCGTGACCTCGTGACCGTCCCCCGCGAGGCGGTCGACCAGGTTGGAGCCGATGAAGCCGCAGCCGCCCGTCACCACTGCACGCATGAGCCCTCCCCATCCAGCCGGCGGGAAGCCGTGGTTGCCGTGCCGACCTGGCAGATCGCGGACTGGGATCGTAATCCCTGGGGAATCCGGGTCGGCGCGGCCCTTGCCGGCTGCTCATCGTGAGTTCTCGCGATGCTCGTATCCGGGTGGCGAACGATACGCTCGGCTCACTTGCGGCTTGCGCGGATCATCGAGGCTTGGCGGTGCCGACAGGTAACAATCCGGCGTAGGCTGGCGCAGAAAGGGACGAGGGAGAAGAACGGTGCAGGCCTTCTCGTAGGCTTAGGGTCCCCGCCAGCGTCGTCCGGCTGCACGCCCCGGGTCGCACGCGGCCCCGCGGGCGCGTCCTGCCCGGTCGGCGGCGCGGCCAGGCTGATCGCGGGACGGACCAGTTCGAGGAGCGTTCATGCGGCGAATGAATCCCGCCCGGAGGTGGGCTTGAGCATGCCCAGGGCGGTGGTGACCGGTGGTGCGGGATTTTTGGGTTCGCATCTGTGTCGACGGTTGTTGGCGGACGGCTTCGAGGTGGTCTGCCTGGACAATCTGGTGACGGGTCGGGCGGAGAACGTGGCGGACCTGTTCGGGCCGGGGTTTCGGCTGGTCCGGACGGACGTGACGGAGTTCGTGCATGTGGCCGGGCGGGTGGACTGCGTGCTGCATTTCGCCAGTCCGGCGAGTCCGGTGGACTATCTGCGCCTGCCGATCCAGACGTTGAAGGTGGGGGCGCTCGGGACGTTGCGGGCGTTGGGGCTGGCGCGGGAGAAGCGGGCGCGTCTGGTGCTGGCCTCCACCAGCGAGGTGTACGGGGACCCGAAGGTGCATCCGCAGCCGGAGGGGTACTGGGGGCATGTGAACCCGGTGGGGCCGCGGGGGGTGTACGACGAGGCCAAGCGGTACGCCGAGGCGTTGGCGATGGCGTATCACCGGGCGCATGGGCTGTCGGTGGGGATCGCGCGGATCTTCAACACCTACGGGCCGGGGATGCGCCTGGATGACGGGCGGGCGTTGGCGGCGTTCGCGGTGCAGGCGCTGCGGGGGGAGCCGCTGACGGTGCACGGGGACGGGTCGCAGACGCGCAGTCTGTGCTTCGTGGGGGATCTGGTGGAGGGGGTGGTGCGGCTGCTGTCCAGCGGGGTGGTGGGGCCGGTGAACCTGGGGAATCCGCAGGAGGTGTCGATCCTGGAGTTGGCGGGGGTGGTGGCGTCGTTGGCGGGGTCGAGCGCGGGGGTGGTGTTCTGCGAGCGGCCGGTGGACGACCCGCAGGTGCGCCGGCCGGATATCGCGCTGGCCCGGGAGGTGCTGGGGTGGGAGCCCCGGGTGGGGCTGGAGGAGGGAATCGCCCGCACCCTGCCCTGGTTCAAGCAGCAACTCGAACGGGAGGCCGCCGCCGGCACGTCACCGCCGGGCGGCTGAGCGGCCCAGGGGATTCGAGTCA
>Ga0126377_10000040_pt1 | contig 55326 bp, 94 predicted proteins | sample PanSoiMetPlot_22_FD_92647 | JGI IMG/M metagenome (GOLD analysis project Ga0126377, IMG submission 92647) | Tropical forest soil microbial communities from Panama - MetaG Plot_22 | ecosystem: Environmental > Terrestrial > Soil > Tropical forest > Bulk soil | place: Panama | collected 2016-02-17 | reverse complement strand
TCCTCGACCTTGGCGCGCATCTTCTCGATCGGGACCGTATACATGGCCGTCAGGATCTTGCGGCCGACGTTCTCAGCGCCCAGGCCGAGGATCAGGCCGATGCCGGCGTCGTTGAACCGACCCAAGAACGCGCCTGGAAGACCACCCAGCAGACCGATGCCACGGATGAACATCGGGCTCGCAAAGAGCTGGATGACGTTCGCGTCCTGCATGAGGTGCTGATAGGTCTGCGATCCTGTGCCGGCTCGCAGATCGGTCAGCTTCGCAGCCCAGATTGCGTCGTGATGCAGATCATCGAGCGCATCGAGCTGGGATCTTGCGAACAGACCGCTGCGACGGATCCAGTCGCGGTTCGTCTCGATCCACCGCGAGAGGCTGTGCCAGATCACCCGGTGATTGGCAGTCCTATCCAACGTCGAGGACTCAGCGGCGTCCATCATGTTGCGGATGATGAAGTCGCGCGACCCGTCGATGAGATCTTCCATCGCCTGTCGCGCAACGCGCGGATCGCCGGCCTGCTGCCCAGCTCGCTGCAGCGTCGTCCACCAGCGCTGCATCCGATCCATCGTGTCGATGACCCGGCGCATCTGGCCTGGGACGGTTTCCGACGCTCTGCCGCGGCTGAAGTTGAACAGCTTCTCTGCCGCGGTGGCCTCGTTTGCGGTGTAATGGCCCTGCGGGTTCGTATCGACCATGTCGAGGAAACCCTTGTGGCCGAACGTGTCCCACTTCATTGCAGTGAACGCGCGCGCTCGCCGATATGCGTCAGATGCTGCGGGGTTGTTCCGGAGCGCAGGGTTGGCTTCGAAGCTTCGCAGGATGGCGTCAGCTGCAGCGTTGGCGGCGCGCGCAGCCGCCGGGTCATCCATGCTGCGTGCGATCTTGAGGATGTCGCTGCGCACCGCATTGATGTTCGCCAGGGTGGCATCAGCCGGGCCCATCTGCGCGAGATCGCGGATCGCGTTCATCAGCGGCCCGTTGCCCATGATCGCCGCACGATCGCGATACGGCAGAGCATCGAGAGCGCGGCCGATGCGGTGATGCAGATCGACAAGGTTCGGCCGCAGGTTCCGCAGCGCCGGCACATTCCAGAGCCGGTTCTCTTCGGTGCGCAGCGCATCCCAGGCATTGCGCACCGCGCGCACAATGATCGAGCTGGCAGTCGGTCGATCCATGCCGGTGCTGCCGGCCGCGGCGTAGCCCTGGCGCACTGCAGCGCCCTGGTCGGAGATCAGGTCTGCGCCTGGGGCAGCGCCTCGAGGCGTCTCGTGGAACCGGCGAACCTCTGCAGCGATAGCTGGGTCGTTCAGCGCAGATCCGCTGTCGAACCGCATGCCAGGAAGCTGCGGCTGCTCACCACCCGGTGCCGGCGGTCCTTTCGCCTGCCATGGCCAAGGAGGCGCAGGCCCAGGCATGCCACCACGCGGGATGTTGCCTGGAGAGCCTTGGGGCGTCCCTGCCGGCGGCGGCGTTGTGCTCGCCATCTTGTCGAGCTGCTCGCCGGTAATGCGATCGACCTGAGAGTCTGGTCGCGCCGATCGCCACGTGTTGCGCAGGCCTCGTATGATCGGCGCAACGAGAGGCAGACCAGCACCGAGATAGGTGCCCTGGCGCACGTCGCTTCGCCACTGCTCGCCGCCCCATGGAGCGTGCGACATCGATGCAGAGGCGAGCGCGCCTTCGCCGCCACCAAGCATCGCGTGGCCGGCGAGCGATGCGATGCGCTGCAGGATGCCTGCGTTCTTGCCGGCGGCGATTGCCTGATGCAGCGGTCCCGCAAGTCGGCTGATCGGGCTGGCGATAGCACCCGTCACCTCGGTGCCAAAACTTTGGTAGGGGTGCTCCTCTGCGAACTTCTCCTCGCCCGCGTGCAGCCGGCCGAGGATGCGGTTCAAGTTGTCGGTGTAAGACGTGCCGGTGAGCAGCGACGAGATATATGCCGCGGCCGGCGCTGCGACATGCTCGTCCAGGCCGAACGTCATGCCATGCACCAAGGTGTCGGTGATAGGCGTCGAGCCTGGGCCGAATTGCGGAGCGGCCTGCATCGGCACGTTCTTGCCGCCCTCTTCGCCGCCCCCGACTGACGGCAGCTTAGGCTGATCGGTTCGCAGCGCAGCTCCAGCCGGCGTGGTCGGAGGAAGACGAGCTGGTGGCGGCGTGGTTGCGGCGCCGGCCTGCGTCCAGACGCTGTCCCCCTTCGGCTCTTCCTTCTTCGGAGATGGAGGCACTGCAGGGGGCGCTGGAGGCGGCTGCACAGCACGCGGGCTCTTGGACTCAGGCGCTGCTGGCTTCCAGTCAGGATTGAGCTGTAGCTTGTATGGCGCTGGGCCAGGGCCCGTCTCTGTCCCAGGTGGAGATGGAGCAGCCGGAACAACGACAGGCGGCGCCGCGGGAGCTGGTGCCGCGTTCGGTGCGACTGGAGCTGGTGGAGGAGGCGGCGGCGCAGGCGCGGTTACGGTTCCCGACTCAGACGGGACAGTCTGCGCACCAGCAGCACCCCAGAGTGAGTCGAGCGGCATCTGCTACTGCGGCCTCAGCGGGATGAGCTGCTTCTGACCGTCTGGACCAATGTATGCACGCGTGCCCAGCGGGTTGGCGCGCATCGCAATCCTGATCGCCTCGACGCGTTGGTCCCTGGTCTCGAGCGTCTTGGTCCAGTCATCTTCGGGCACACCGTTCAAGATGGCCGCGGCTGCGACATAGACCCTTGGTGCGTGGATGCCGCTCTGCTTCTGCCAGTTCGAGTCAAATTCGTTCAGCCCGCGATAAACTTTGGCACCGTTTGCTGTGCCAAATTCGTGGCGTGCGTTGATGAAATGGTCGTTGCTCTGATCGCTGTAGTCGATCTGCGCCTGATGGGCGACCTCAAACAGGTGCAGCATATTCTTGAACGCATCAGCCTGCGTCTCGGGGCCTGGGAACGCGCTCTGATACAGCTGGACGATGCCCAGGCCCGTGTTCTTGCCGGCGACCTGTTCACCAGCTGAGCCGGCGATCGACAACGTGATCTTCGCCAGCTCCTGCATCGCGCTCGCCTTCGACGGATCGATACCGGTGACCGCGTTGGTGAACTTGCCGAGCCACGTCTTCTCGCTGCCCTCGGGCATGAACGTCTTGAGGAAGTTTTCTGCAGCTCCGCGCGCGCGACCAAACGCGCCTGGGTTCGCCTCGTCGATGAGCGGCTCCAGCACCTGCATCTGCATCTGCTGGCCCAGGCTGTCCTTCATTTGCTTGAGGCGGCTGTTGACCTCCTCAGCGTCTTTGGGGATGAGGGCGTTGCCTTCCTCGTAGCGCTTTTCATTCGGTGCGCTCAGCTTGGTCGGGCCTGGGATGGCGCCTGGACTACCGGGCTGCCCGCCGCCACCACCGACCGGAGCGCCGGCAGGGATGATGAACCCACCAAACCGCTTGTAGTCGTTCAGCCAGTCGTTGAGGTATTGCGGATTGTTCACCCCATTGTAGCGCGCCGCCGCGAGGCCGATGTTGCCGCCGCTCCTGTCCAACATCGCGCGCAGATACGCCGCCGACGCTGTCAGGTTATTGCGAGGATCCTTCAGCTCATCGAGCGTGTATGCACGCTGATTGGGACCAGCGAGGATGTATGGCGCGGTGCTGGGCAAGATCTGGCCCAGGCCGACCTCACGCTTGCTGCCGACCTTGCCTGGGTTCCATCCGCTCTCGACGTTGATGGTCGACGCCAGCATCGACAGCGGGATGTTGGCCGTCTGCGCGGCATCAATCGCCATCTCGCGATACTCAGGCGGGATCGACTGCAGCGCCGGCAGGAAGGTGGCATCGCGCGGATCAAAATGGACTGACTGCGTGGTCGCATCGCGCGCACCAGCGTGCTGCTGCATGAACCGCAAGTAGTTGGGGCCGCCCTGCACCTGCACTGTCTGGTAGGTGCCGTCGCCGTTCGGCACATCGATGGTGTGCAGATCGAACTGCGCCTCCGCTCCCCGCATGAGGGTGCGACCGGCCGCGGCGGTCGGGCTCGGCACGAAGCCGCCTGAGCGCGGTTCAATGGACAGTCCTTGTGCCAGTCCTCGCGCGGCATAATCCAGCTGCGCTTCCGGCGACGCGAACGAACTGAGCAGCGGTTTCTTGTAGCTCGGGTGGTTCCAGAAATGCTGGGCTTCACCGTTGTTGATCCAGCCAAGCCTCCACGCTGCAGCGACGCTGCGGTTCCAGCTCGGGAGATCCGTCGCTTCGCCAACGAGCTGCTGCAGCACCACGCGACGCTGCGCCAGAGCGTCGTTCTGTGACTTGGGATCTCGAGCTGCAGCGGCTGCCAGTCCGATCGGCAACGACGCCGCACCTTGGCCGGGGATGTAGAGGCCGGCAGGGCTCGTGCCGTTGGGATCTAATCCACTCCACGGATTGCGCGGTCCCGCGCCAGGAGCTGGATCGGGAATAACGCCCTCTGGAGCCTCCGGTGGGGCTGGCGCTGTCTGGGTGGCTTGTTGGTTAGCTACGGGCGCTGCAGCCGGCGTAGCGGTCTGTGCGGCCTGCTGCATAAGGCCTGGAGGAATGGGTGGCTGCTGTTGCGCCTGGGCGGTGATTTGTCCTGGCGATGGAAAGCCCGCGACCTGAGCTGGTCGCATCTGCTGCAGCGGGTTCGGTGAGCTGGGGACCGTGTAGGTGTTGCCATCAGAACCCATCGCCTGACGCGTCTGCCCAGGCGGTGTGTAGCCGGGAGGGATCGGAGGCAACGGCAGTGCTTCGGACTGCTGCTGTCTCGGAGGATTTGCACCCTGCTGCTGCGGCTCAGGCTCATCGCCGTAGCCGCCTTCAAAGTTTGGCTGCTGGCTCTGCTGCGTTGGTTCAGTGACCGGCTCAGGCGGGGGCGGCAGCTTGCCGAAAGTCGGCAGCGTCGTGCCTTGCGAGCCCAGGCCTTTGTCGAACCCATAGCGGCTGTAGGTGTAGCCCAGGCGCCCCAGCTCATTCTCGATCTGCTGCTTGACCGTGCTCGCGTCGGTCAGCTCGGTCTGTGCTTTTGTGTAGCCGACGTCGGCCTGTGTCTTCTGCGCGTTGAAATACTGCTGCAGAGAGTTGAACGGTTCGACCCGCCGACCCTGCAGTGGAACCCATAGAGCGCCGCTCATTTATTCACCGTATTGCGAAGACGAGTAGCCACCCTGGCCACCCCACGTGAACCCAGGCGCCGTCTGACCAGCGGTCATGTCGTAACCAGCAAGGCTGCCCTGATATGTCGGCACGGTCGTGCCGTTACCGCTCGGCGTTGGGTCATAGCTGCTCTTGGTCAGGCTGTCGTAGAGATTGCCTGCGCCTTGAATGAGCGGTGCCACACCACCCAGCGCATCGTTCGTCTGGTTGGCTTTGCCCATCGTGCCGGCGGCGTTGCTGATGCCCATACCGGTGTAGCCGCGCATCATGTCCTGGCCGAGGTTTGTGCCGGCGGATGCGATGTTCTGCGACGCAGTCATGCCACCGCCTGCAAGGCCGCTGAGGCCCTGCAGGTAGGTCTGGAAATTCTTAGACGCGTAGTCCTGCGCATAGCTCTGCAGCGCATTGAGCTGGCCGCCTGACAGGTTGAGACCGCGGCGCGCCGCCTGTCGGTTCAGCGTGTCGAGCGATTGTTGCAGGGGAAACTGGTAGAACGGGGTGTTCTGATAATTCTGGTAGGCCTTCGCCGCGCCGCCCCCAGGCGCGAGCCCGTAGAATTGCGCGATGCTCTGCAGGGCGTTCTGACCCTGCTGGATGTATGGCGCGAAGTTGGATTTCGCCTCGTTGTAGACGCCCTGCTCGAAACCGATGCCCTGGCTGATCGCCTGGGCCTGCTGTGCGCCCGCCGCTTTCGAAGCGTTGCCACCCATGATGCCACCGGCAAGCTGGGTGCCCGCACCGACAATGCCGACGATAGCCCCAACGGTTCCAACCATCAGTCCAGGGCCTTTCGCCATTGGGTTTCGACACAGACCGCGCCCAGGCGCTGCATGATGCTGCCGACGCGCCCGTCTTTGACGTGGTTCTTCACCCGCGTTTCCATGACGTGGACACCGCGCTGACGCAGCACATCCTCTGCGCTGCGAAACAGCTGCACACCGACCCAGCCGCGGCGATAGAACGGCATCAGGTAGAACACGTCGGCCACACCGAGCCGCCGGCCGCGGTAGTGCATCGACGGGACGATCATGTAGACCGCGTAGCCAATCAGCCGGATGCCAGCTCGCGCTGTGACACAGACGGCGAGGTCCAGAGCTTCGAACTTCTCGTAGATCTCCCAGTCGACATCGAGCGGGCACGATGGGTCGACGTTGGCCTCGAGCCAGTGCGCCTTGAACAGGAACGAGCCTTCGTCACGCAGATCGCTGAAGCGCTCTTCGCGGAACTGGACATCGTCCATCGCCGCCAGGATGGGGCTCATCGCGTTCATGGCCGGAACAGATCCATGACCATGTGCACCCGCGGCTCGCGACCCATGTTGACGACGCTGTGCGGCGAGTGCTTGTCGAACCACCAGACGTCGCCCGGCTCGAGATGAGCGAACTCACCATTGATGTGCACGATGCAGTCGGGGTTGGTGGTGATGGGTAGGTGATAGCGCTCGGTCGCCTCGGCATAGCCGCCCTCGTCGCGGTGCTCGGCGATGCGCGACCGCGGCGCCAGCTCGATCAGCATCACGCGTGCGACCCGATCGCCGGCATCCAGCTCAGCGGCCATCGAGGATGCCAGCTTGGCGAACGGATAAACCTGCAGCAACGCCGGCTGGTCGACGACCTCGAGCGACTCGAGCACCGAGTCGAGCGTGATTTCCTGCGGCATTCGGAGATAGATCGTCCGAGTCGCACCGTGCGGTGACTGGGGATGGTCCTGGCGCCACGTCGAGTCGTCGAACCGCTCGCGGTGCTCGGTGAGCGCCGGCAGAAACCACGCGATGTCGACATGCCCGATCAGCTTGAGATGCTTGCGCGGGTGCGGAAGGTAAGTCGTCATGCCTGGATCATCCCGCCGGCCGACATGACCAGGGCATTGGAAGCCGAGGCGACAGCGCTGATGAAGTCGCCCGTGTTCAGCACCTTGCCGATCTCGTTTGGCGACACCCAGGTCTGCCCTGGCTGGATGCTCTGTGTCTGGGTGGTGGTGTTGCCGGTGCTCGCACTGCCACCGTTGGCGACGAGGTGGATGGTCACTGTGCGTGCGACGCTGTCGACGTTGGTCACGGTGAGCGCATCGATGCGCGTCGTCGTGTTCGTCCCGCTCGTATACATCGTCGTGTTGGCGTTCGGGATGAAGGCCGCGGCTACGAGTTGCTGGAGATAGAACGCCATCCGACTCTCTGGTGGTGGTGCAGCTCTATCTCGCCTGGGCGCGGCCCTGGCTGTTCAAATCGTTACAGCACAGTGCAGCTCGCGCGCAACTACGGCGTCAGGAAGGTGACCCGCAGCGCGATCTTGGGATTACCGTTGACCTGGGCGATCGAAAACTTCGCTGGCAGGCCTGGGATCATCTCAGCGAGCACTTTTGCGATTGCCTGCTGGTTCAGACTGAAGGTGAGCTTGCCTCCAGACAGCGTCGCTTCATCAGGCGACAGCGCCGGCATGTGCTCAGCAATCAGCTTGTCGGCCTCGTCCTTGGTGAACTCTACGACCGTCGTGCTGATGACGCGGGTGTTGGGCATGATCAGACCCGCTTTACGACATTTCCGGCGCCGGTATCGACCCACAATGCATTTGCAGGTAGCCCCGCTGCACTGGTCGGCCAATTAACCGCCAGGACGACACCTTGGGTTCCGGTCGCTGTGCCGATCTCCAGCGCGATGTCGCCGCTGTTGCCGCCGGTCGCATCGCCGGTCTTGAGACCGATGTTGCCGCTGTTGCCAGCGCCAGCAACGCCTGTGCTGATGCCGATAAGCCCCGACGACCCAGCTGCGGCATCGCCGGTATAGACCGCCGTTGCGCCGGTTGTGCCAGTGGCACTGTTGCCCGTCCCCAGAAACGCTTCGCCGCTGTCGCCCGTTCCGCTGGTCACGTCACCACTAAAAGCAGACACAGCGCCGCTGTTGCCGTCTGAGGTGTTCCCGGTCGACAGGGAGGTTTCGCCGCTGTTGCCTGTGGTCGCGACACCGCTGAAAACGTCAACGGCGTCAGTATTGGCGCCGGTCGCAGCGACACTGCAAATTTCCAGAGGAAAATTTTGGACGTTCGTGATTAGCGGCGCATCGAGCACGATATTGCCGCGCGTGCCGGATGGCGCTGCGCCGGTTGCAATGTTGATGGCTCCGCTATCGCCTGACGATGCGCCGCCACTGCCGCTAGTGATCGCAACCGTGCCGCCGTTACCCGCGTTTGTAGCATTGCCCGCACCGAAGGAAGCAGCGCCGCCATCACCACTTATGGCACCACCTGTGCCAGCGAAGATGTTGATCGAGCCACCAGCGCCCGTGTCGCCGCCGCCGCCGGCGAAATGGTTGAGATTGCCGCCAGAGCCCGAACCGTCGCCAAATCCACTCAGAAGTGTGACGTTTTCAGCCGTGGCATTGCTTGTCGGGAATGCGCTGCCGCCCTCGAAACTGATGGGGAAACCCGACGGTGTTCCCGCGGTGCCGTCTAGCGGATTTGTCCCGACATAAGACAACCAAGCCACAATCAGCGTGTAGAGCGTTGCCAGGGTGATGCTGTCGTTGTCGCTGCCGGTCACGATAGGCAGCAGCTCAGCGCCGGTCGGCGGCAGCGTTAGATCGAACGCCGGCATGCTCGAGATCTTTTCCGGTATGCTGCCGTTCTCGAGCTGGATGAAGTCGGCCGCCCCAGGCCAGCGCACAGGAGCTGGAGGGAATGGCATCTCCGTCCCACGTTGGAACGTAAACGGTGCCGCAGGAGGTGGGGGCGGCGGCGCAGGCTGGCTGTTGAGGAAGATCTGCACCCAGCCCTCGAGGTCATCGATGTCCTGCTGGATCTCGAGCAGCTCAGCATTGATCTGGGTCAGATCAGCATCGACCTCGGTGATCGCGATCGTGTTCTCGTTCACCTGAGTGATGGTGGTGTCGACGTTGGTGATCGTGGTGCCCAGGCCGCGGTTCACCCGCTGCATCCACTGATACATTTCGAATGTCGCGCCGCCGGTTCTGGGATCGATGATCGGCCTGTCGCCGTATGGGATTACGAGCCGCGGCGTGCTTGCCGGCGTGATCTGACCTGACACTTACTCGTCCAGTCCCTTCGACACATCCTGATAGATGCCGACGATGTTCCTGCGCACCGGGTCCGTGATCTCCAGGCGGATCTCCCGCTGCCGGAACATCCCCATCTTCAACCAGCGGAGCCGCTTCCGATATTCGCCGATCTTGCCCATCGATCGCCACTTCGTCAGCAGGCTGAACGTGCGACCGCCATCGTCGCTGACGCTAAGCCGGATCTGCGGATCGGAGCCCTGCGGTGTGTTCGGAGCTGGAGCCTCGATGGTGTAGCGACCGCATGGCGGGATCGAGCCGGCGAACAGCTGCAGCGATCCATCGGCGATCGTGAACGAGCCACCGTTGCCGTAGTTGGTAGCGAAGTGATCGGGCAGCGGATCCCCAGGCGGAACGTGCAGGAAGATGGGCGGCTGGCTGCTGAACGGTCGCTCGCCATTGTCGCCGAGGAACTGGGTCGAGCCGTCGACCCCGATGAACTTGCGGCGGTTGGACGAGGCGCTGAGATCGACGAACTCGGTCGTTGGCCCATACCAGAGATCACCGACACCAGTGATCTGGTTGCCGACCGGCGGGGTGAAGCCGAAGGTGATGGCGAAGCGCAGGACCGCATTGGGCTCGTAGGAGAACCACGTGGCCGGCGGCGAGGATGCCAGCACCACAGAGAACGCGCCGAAGTAGTTGTGATACTGGTTCGGGGCCGCAAACGGGAAATTTGACCCGATGAAGATGCCACCATCGTGGTCAGCGCCGGCATAGTCGCCTGGGCTCAGTGTGTTGACGAACGACGCATAGTCGAGGCCTGGATATTTCCGGCCGATGCCTGCGCCGAAGAAGTTTGAGAGCGCGCCGTGCGCGTCGTAGTGGACCTCGAAATAGTAGCTGCCGCTCGTCTTCCCATCCGCATCCGGCACCTGCACCTGGGTGGGGCCGAAGCTGCTGGTCTGCGCGAAGGTCCGGTTGTTGTTCGACAGCGTGCCGGTGCCCAGTAGCTTCGCTGGATCAAACGCAGTGAAGCCGCCGGTCCCGCTCCCAGGCCACCCCGCGGTGTATCCAGTGGGCACGGTGTAGGCGAACGGAGCGTTGCCGAAGTTGGCTGTCTGCCGGCCGCCACCGCTGATGCTGATGATCGGAAAGAGCGCATTGACGCCGACCGCGGTCAGATCAACGCCACCAGCTCCGGTCTCAGGGTTTGCTGATGCGTCGCCGTTCCACGGGCCGCCGCTGACACTGACCCAGGCGAGGATCGTCATGTCACACCACCGACACCACCCAGGCGCCGCCCTCGGCGACCGGGTTTGACGATGACCACGTCAGCGCTGTCGGGGTCAGCTCGCTCTCGACCAGATCGCCAGCGACCAGGGTGTTGGCCCATACCTGCAGCCGCTGCGTCGCGGTGCCGATGCTGATCATCACGTTGACCCAGTCGTCCCATGTGGCGAAGTCATATGTGCCCTCGACGATGGTCGCGGCGAAAGCATCCTTTGCTGTGACGGTGAGCTGGGGCGTGCCAGTGCCGTCGTTCTGGATCTGCAGCGTGAAGCCATCGTTGGTCAGGTTCATGCCAGTGGCATCGGCACCCGCCAGATTGATCCACACCGAGAACATGGCGTTGACGTAATTCGCAGCGAGCCCAGGCAGCGGGCTTGCCGACGTCAGTGTGGTTGGCTTCGTGATGACGACCGGGTTGAGGCAATACTGCAGCGACTCGAGCTGGGGGCCCTCGGTCAGACCGATGCCACTTTCCACGTCCAGCTCGAAGCGCTTCATGAAGCATCTGTGGCGGTCGGAGTGGATGGGTGGCCCATCCAGCAGACCGCGCATGGTCGCGCCCCATTCGGTGAAATCGTTGAAGTTGATCTGCCCGATCTGCCCAGTGACGCTGTCGCCGACGAGGATGCGATCGTAAGCCGCGAGCACGCAGTTGACCCGCCAGCGGCCGATCGTCGTGTCGAGATTAGTGCCGAGCCAGCTCTCGCGCCGATGCCAGCGCTTCGTCGCCAGATCCAGCACCCAGGTGCGCTGCGCGGTGGGGAAAGTCAGGTGGATCTGCTTGTGGCCGAACACCGTATAGACGCATGCCTGACAGTCGGTGAGCGTCTGGTAGGTGTTCCACTCGTTCTCGACCGCATGGTTGCTGTAGCGCTCGGGAGCGAAGCCATTCAGCCGGTAATAGACCGCGTCATCGCCCAGGAAGAAGACGGTGTTATCCTCGAGGATGATGCTGAATGGCGAGAGGGTGCCGCGCTGGATGATCGCGCCATCGCTTCTCTGGAACGGGAACTCAGGCGCGGGATTGCCGGCATCGAACCAGACCTCCGTGCGGAGCTGCCCGAACAAGAACAGCTGCTCATGACTGTTGGCGATGCCCAGCAGCAGATCGGATGTCGCCTCCTTGCTGGCGAACATCGCACCATCGAACGGGGTCACACCGAACAGCGGTGACAGGAAAAACTGCTTCGTGCCGTTGCGAACGAAACAAAAATACCCGTCGAAATATGTGACCGTGTTCGACGGATAGAAGTTTGGGTCGGTGATCTGAGTAACCGAGCCGCCTTCCTGCCAATACCAGCCAGTCGATCCATCGACCCAGCACAGCTGGATGCCATTGTTGTCGATGGAGATCGGCGTATTGGCGAGATGCGAGCCGAGATCCTTAACCGTGCCGTCCGGATTTATTTGCCAGAGGTGCCGGTTGCCCACCGCATACACGATGCCATTCATCATGTTCAGCGCGCGGATCGAGCTGTCGGACGTCAGCGCGAATGGCGAGATGCCGGGCGAGCCCCAGATGCCGACCGGTGACTTACTGCGCGCGTCCTGCAGCTCCATCTCGGGGAAGAAGTTAATGCACTGGGCCCCGTTGAGCGGCTTGCTGTGGGCTGTGTATGCCTGGGCGACGAAGTCTAGAACCTGGGCCATTACGTCCGTGACGATGGGGTCTGTGACACCCCGAACATAACGGCCTCGGGTTCGCGGTCCCACATTTTCGATGTCTCAAGTTTCTCTTCCGCCATCATCTTGAGCATCTGAAACCTGGGCGGCGTGCAGTCGTATTCGGGCGCCAGCTCGACCGCGAGATTGTATCTCAGGGTGGAGATCCATTCCTGCGGCAGATCCGCGTAATCCGCCTGGGTGCTGAAATCCTGCAGGGGCCGCTGCGCAGTGAACTTGATCGCATTTTGATTGTTGCTCGGAGCCGGCCAGACGAAGAATTGTCCCGCCCCAGGCGTCGGGCTGTAAGGCACAATCCACGTGCCGCTGCTGATGCTGGGATCGTAGAACCACTGCGTCGGGATCCCTGGCGTAGTCTTGTTGGGCACGTTGGCGTAGTCGATCCTGCTCATCGCCATCAGCGGAACTTCGATCGGCGTGCCATCACCCGCGGCATACTGGTAGCGGCGAGCTGCCATCACCCGCAGTGGCCGCGTGACCGTGCTTCCACCATAGCTCACGACCTGGGCGCCTGAGCTGGCCTGCGATGGCAGCGGATCGTCGAGGAACACCGTGCTGCCGCTGACCGAGGCGACCGTCGTCCAGAACGTGGTGCCGGCGTCGAGCCAAATGCCGATGATGGCAGTGCCAGTAACCGCGAAGGCCGGATTGACCGGCGCGATCACCGCATCACCGATGACGATCGACGTTGCAGCCGCAGCCGCGTCGGCTGTCAGCGCATACTGTGCCCAGGCGAAGCTTTGCGCGTAGTGGTCAGTCGTGACGCCGAGCGTCGTGTCATTGCCGATGACATAGCGGGTCTGTTCTGGCTGCAGGAACAAGGTCACATCCAGCTCGCTCCACACGTGGATGCCGGTGCTCTGCCAGTGCTTCGTCAGCGCATTGAGAGCCTCGAGGCTGTCCTGATATTCGTCGGCCTCAACCGTCTCGCCGGTCTGGATCGCACCGAGCAGCCGCAGCGCGCCGCTGATGATCAGATAGGTGTTGAGGTTCCAGGCGTATGTGCCGGTGGTCGTCTGGACTGCCATCAGCTCCTCACTGGATCAGCCGCGAATGGCTGAGCGGCGCATCGGCCGTCAATGCCGTTCCGACAGTGTTGTAATATGGCTGGTTGGTCGCGTTTCCGAAGCTGAGGCTGCTCTGGGTCGAGGTGAACGTCTGGTAGATGACGTAAGCGTTGGAGAAATTGAGCCCGCCAGCGTTGGTGATGTTCGCGCACGCTGTGGCGCCTGCGCTGAGGCTCGTGCCACCCATGTTCGCCGAGGTCTGACCGCTCGCCACCACCATCGTGCTGTGCGCCAAGCTGGTGGACAGCGTCACCCGCATGTCGGATGTGCTGTTGGTGCTGTTCGTCTCAGTGGTGGGCGGCGTAGCGCCTGGGTCGAAAGCATTGCTGGTGTTGATGCCAGAGAAGCTGCAGTAGGCGGCCGACGAATTTTGAATTGTCTGGTCGCTGGTGACAGTGATCGTGCAGGACAGGTTCGACGCAGATTGCGCATACCACGCGTAAATGCCGGTGCCCTTGGACGAGTTGTTGTTGAACTGTGCCGGCGTGCCCAGTGCGTTCCAGCTCAGCGAACAGCCAGAAATCGACAGCGTCGGGTTGGTCGTGCCAGTCGCGCGCACCGCTGCTGAGACGATGAGGATCTCGGGGTTCGCCGCGGTGGTGACCGAGATCGTGGTCGTGGTGCCAGATGTCGCGCTTCCGGTCGCGTGGCCATCGAGCGCCGGCTGCGACCGCGCAGCGACCGACAGCAGTAGCAGGCCGGCGAGGAGGGCGAGCGCTTTCAGCATCAGTTGAGACTGTGGGTGAAGACCAAGCACACGTATGCGGTGTTCACGGTGCCGCTCGGTGAGCTGGTGACGATGGAGATCTGATCATTCGCGCTGCCGGTGTTCGCGCCGGTCGAGGCAGTATTGGTGTTGCTGGTGCCGCTCACCGACACCGCGCTGAGGCTGGTGATATCCGTGCCATTGATCTTCGCCGCGACGGTGAAGCTGCCGCCACCTGAGACCGCGGTCTGCATCGTGGTGACGGTGTAGGACGTCCAAGGGACCGCGAACTTCACCGTCTGAGCTGTGACCGCGAGCGTGCTGTCCCAGGTCAGACACTTATTGTCGGTGATGGTGCCTGAGATGTCGGTGGTCGCGAGCTGGCCGACAGTGAAAGCGCCGCCGGAAGAGGTCTGTTTGACCACCTGGGACGTGCCGCCGGTCGCGCTGAAGTTTGTCGTGCCGGCAGGGAAAGTCAGGGTATTCGACCCGGCGGCTGCCGCTGCCTTGAGCGTGACTGTGCCTGACGATGAGCCCTTGAGCGCGAGATCGCCATCGTTGAAACTTTGGACACCAGACCACGTGTTCGTCCCGTTCAAGAGCGGGATGGTGGCGCCAGACGTCCCTGTGGCCGTGCTGCAGCCTGTGGCTCCGTTGGACAGATCACCGCAGGCAATCGTCGTGGAGCCGCCCAGCGACACGCTGTGGCCCGCCACGGTGATGCTGCTGTTGGCGAGGTCAGCGTTGGTGACCAACCCGGTCGCAGTGAACGAGCCGGTGGCCGTTAGATTGGGGATGCTGGTGCCAGCCGACGTCGAGCTGATCGCCGCGGTGCCGCCGACGATGCTGTAGGTGTGCGTGCTGTCGCCGCCGAAGCCCGTGTTTGATGTGCCGCGCTGCGGGAGAAACACCGGCACAGTGGATGACGACACATCCGCCGAAATCTGAGCTGTGGTGTCCAGCACAGTGTTCATGACGAGCCCGGTCGTCTGCGAGCCCCAGGTGACCGTTGATGGCGGCTTTGGATGCCGCACCCATACGCCAGCAGCATTGCTGTTTTGGAGCAGCTCGACCTCGACCACACCGCCCCCAGGCGCAGCGTAGATCGGCGTCGAGCTGGCATCGTTGATGGTCAGCGTGCCGCTGCTGTTGTTGTTGAAGATGAACGAGGGGCCGAGCGACATCGTGGTCGCATCGGGCAGCTGGAACGTCTGGTTGGCGCTGCCGGTCAGGATTTGATACTGCGCGGAAGCAGCCGTCAGGGTGGTGGTGCCGCCGGCCGAGCCGGTCGACGCCGTGTTCATGAAATTGATGTTGGCGAGCAGGTTCGCGTTGGCGTCGCGCTGCGCCAGCGACGTTGCTGTAGCGCCAGTCGCGACCACCAGCTCACCGAGCACACCAGCATTGTCGTAGAGCGCCCGGCCGCTGGAGCCGCCGCTGATCGTCGTGCTGCCGACCGTCAGTGAGGATGCAGCGGCAGACACCGTGCAGGACGCACCCAGCGTGCAGGTCTGACCGTTGACGGTCGTGGCGCTGAAAGCGAGCGCCGCATTGGGGACTGCCTCGTAGGTGACAGTATTGCTGCTGGTGACCACCGGCACGGTGTTGGTGCTCGGCGATGCCGGATAGGTGACGCCATGGACCTTGCCGACAGTGACCACGAGCGTGTTTGACGTGGTCGCATCACCCGACAGGTTGCCGTTGGTGATTGAGCTGGCACCACTGAACTGCGTCAGATTGCCTGATGCCGGCGACCCGGTGGTGGTGACAGTGCCAGAGCTGGTGCTGAACGGCCCGTGCGCACTGCCGTTGTAATAGCAGTAGAGCCCGGTGTTGGTCTGGCTCCAGCACAAGCCCTCCGCTGTGGTCGCTGGAGTGCCGCTCTGCGGGTTGAAGATGACCCCGCTGTATCTGGGCGTCGGAGGGATCTGCGCCTGTGCAGCGAGCCCCAGCGCCAACAGCGCAAGGGTTAGGAGGAGCCTACGCAATGCCGATCTCCCCACCGTTGTTATACAGCTGGTTTGCTACGCTCGCGGATGCCGGAAGCTGGCCGCCGCCATTGGCGAGCAGGTAGCCCTGGCTCACCTCGTTGAAGAACAGCTCGAGCGTGCCTGGGCCAACGCCTGGGACGATGCCGACCGTGCCGCCAGTGTCATACACAGCGCCTGGGACTGCTGAGCTGGTGGGCAATGAGCTGGGGTAGATGATCCCGAGCACGCCCCCGTTGTTATAGAAGCCGGTCACCTGAGCTGGGCCGTGCTGGTAGAAGAGCAGCGTGTTCTCCAGCGGATCCCCGTAGAGCGTGCCGACAGAGAACGGCAGCGGGGTGCCCAGGAAGATCTGCTGACCGCTGATGCCGCCGATCGAAGTCAGGAAGTTTTCGCCTGAGTCCAACATCAGGAACGCGTTGTCGTTGATGCGCCAGCCCGCCGTGCTCGCGACAGTGATGATGCTGGTGCCTCGAGCGCTCGGCGCAGTGACGTATGTCGCCAGGATGACGAACTGGTTCTGCTGCCGCGGCCGGGCATCGGTGACTGTCTGATCATCGACGACACCGCGGACGAAATCCTGCGGCTGCTGAACTTCGAACCGCTCTGGTGCGACGATGAGGCCCCCGGTTTGACCACCGGGGATCTTCATCGACCGCGATGCGCGGATCTTAAAGCCAGAGAGATCGTCGAGCTGGTAATGGTCTCCTGGGTTATACCAGAGCTGGTCGGCCATGTTGGGTCACCCTCATCATGCCTGTGGGATGCCCTTGTTCAGCTTCATGATGATCGAGTAGGTGGCGCCCGCTGCAGCACCGATCGTCGTGAAGAGAATGCTGCCGGTCGCACCAGCGCTGTTGGGGTTCTTCAGTCCCTGGAAGCCACCGCGCCGATCCAAGAAGATGAACGGTCCAGCACCAGCGCCGCTCGCGATCCACATATCGTCGTTGGCGGTCGCTTCCCACATGATGCGCACCGCCATGGTGCGGACGTCATACTCGAGCGCCACGACCTCGAGGTGGACGCCAGGGTAAAAGGTTTGACCTTGCACCGTGACGCCCAGAGGCCCTGTGCTCGTGGCGTTGACCTTGACGACACCGGTCTCGCCACCCCCATCGCTGACGTTGGTGAACTTGTAGACGGCCCACTTCGGCCCGTTGTCGAGCAGCTGGCTGGTGACTGCGTCTGCCACGAGGGCTCCTCCTACGAGGGTGACGCAGCGACCGCGATGCCACCGTCGTGCGCAGTCGGCGCCGCCATGTTGATGACCAAGCAACCGCTCGCGCTGGTTTCCCAGTGGGTGAACCCGAAGCCGGTGCAGCCATCGAGGATCACGTATCCGCCGGCCGCGCTGTTGATGTTCATGCACTGCGTCATCGCGGTGCCGCTGCTCTTCGTCGCGCTGTTGAAGATGCAGTCGCGCATTTCGAGGTAGCGATCGATGCCCGATGCGCCGATGAGCAGGTGCGATCCGCCAGCGCCACCAGCTGCCAGATCTGCCTCGAAATCGCAGCCTTCGAAGCTGATACGCGGCGCACCGCCGGCGATCTCCACCGTGTAGTTGGTCGCGCCACGCTGGATGGTGTCGACGCCGAACACGCAGTCTCGGAACGTGCTCTCTCCCGTGCTGGTGTTCATCTTGAACGCGCGCGCACCGGTCTGATTGCTGGTGCCGGTGGAGGCAGTGCCATCACCGAAGCCCAGGAACTCGACGAGGTTATAGCTGTTGCGCCCACCGGTATCCTGCCAGCAGATCGGGCTGGTCGAGCCAGTGACTGCGAAGCCGTAGAAGGTGCCGATGTTCTGGAAGATGCAGCCGTTGCCCGTGACGCTCACCAGGGGCCCGTAAGCCGTCGAGCCGGTCACAGATAGCCGGGCCCGCTTGCCGCGCTTCAGCGGTGCGCAGAGGCCGACCAGATGGGTGTTGTTCTTCGACCACGCGATCGTGGCGGTCGGGTGCACGGTGCCGGTCATGAAGATGACGTCGTTGGCGCCTGACGTGCACTGCGCGAGCGCCTGCTCGAGCGTGTTGAACGGATCCTGTGCAGTGCCCGACCCGGCGCTCACGCCTGCGGTGGTGCGCTCCTGCACGAAGAGATATTTGCTGGGGAACGGCGGCACCATCGATGCGCCGAACGTGGGGATGCCGAGCGAAGTGATACCGTTCGGAAAGTTGGTGAACGCCATCGGTCAGATCTCCTGAGTGTGCCCGCCAGAGTCGCGCTGGCGCTTACCCGCCTCGGGACACGGTGATCGGCAGCGACCCGAGCCTCGAGCCGCTGCCCCGCGGGCTATACGCCCTGGTTGCCGTAGATCCCGCGCCAATCTGCCCAGTAGCCGCTGTAACGCTCGTAGCAGGCTGCCTTGGCATTTTTTGTGTCAAAATCATTGTCCTGATCGAACGAGATTGCATCGCGCTCGAAATAGGTCAGTGAGTTGGGCACGTTGGTGCGGATGAAGTATGCGGTCGCCGAGCTGAAGTAATGGTTGACCTTGATCCCGCGCGGGAAGGTGCCAGTGGCCCTCAGCACATTGATCGCGTTGTTCGCGGTATCATTCTGCAGCACAGAATTATACACGCGGTTGGACTCGAAGAAGAGCTGCGGCGGCACATGCAACGACATGGGCAGACCGCTGATGCGCATGCCCCTGTTGTTCTGCATCTGCATGATCTGCACCGTCAGGTTCTCGAGCGAGACCTCCGACAGATCTGCCGCGGTGCCCAGGTTTGACTGGGAGCCCGACATCGTCGGATGCGACGCTGAGATCAGCGGCTGACCATCACCACCGAGCGCGCTGGCACTGAAGGCAAGATTGTAGACGCCAGCGAGCACGTTTTCCTTCGTCTGCCGCATCGAGAACGCCAACTGCGATGCGCGGCGGCGAGACACCACGTCATAGAGATCGTCGCGCAGCTCTTCGTAGGTCACGATGTAGCCCAACGCGTAGGCCACGTGCGTGAACCGCGAGATGCTGCCCTGCGCCTCGATGTCGTAGAAGATCTGCTGACCTTGCGGCTTGACCGGCGCGAGACCGAAGCCGGTGATCTCGACCTCTTCCTCGTATGCCTTGTCGCTGGTCTGCTTGTCGAACAGATCCAAGAACTCTGTCGGGTGTTCGTCGTAGCTTCGACCCCACCACGCACGGATCCCAGGCCATAGCGCCTTCGGATGCGTCCCAGTCGTAATGACTGCCATCTGCGCGGCTCCTTATGTGCCGCCAGAGGCGGGGTTGGTGAACGCGGACACACCCTCGTTGATCTTCACCAGCCACTTGGCGAAGTTGCCAATGCTGTTGTCGATCTCTTGGAGGGCCTGGATGATGCGCACCTGTTTGGTGGCATCAGAGCCGCCGCTGCCAACGGTGGAGCTATCCAGCAGCCAACCGGATTGCGAAGTGAACGTGCTGCCTGCACCAGCGATCAGGTTCGCGTTCGCGCTCGAGGCAGCATCTGAGGTGATGTTGCCACCGACGCTGTCCTCCTGCACCGCGTAGAGCAGGAACGGGTCGTCAGACACGTAGATGTAGGCCGCCTGGGCCGCCGCGAGATACGGCGTCTGCGACTGCAGCAACGTGATGACGCTCTCGCCTGCGTTGTTCGCGATACCAAGGAACGCACCGAGGATCTGATGCCCGGCGCCGCCTGTCGCGATCTCTGCAGTGGGCACACCGTTGCCATCAGATGAGCTGGCAACGAGGTTGACGGGATCGCCGAGGTAGAGCGCGGTGCTGTTGCCTACGGGGACGTAGTAGACGCGAACTGCGCCATTGTATGGCGCCCCCGACATATAGGCATACGGCCGCAACCCATACGGCGTGTTGGGGTTCGCCATGCGGCGAGCACTCCACGTATGCGGCAGTGCGCGCCTGGAGCACGCAGACTGCGCTGGGTTTTAAGGAGAGGGTTCTCTACTCAGCACCCGGCGCAGTGCGGCCTGGGCGGATATTACCTGCGGTATGACTCTCGGATGGAGATGTCACCCTTGCTGCTGCCAGCATATCTTGCGGCACCATCAGCGCCGCCTGGGCGTTCAAATTCGCCCCGCTTTATCTGTCGCATCAGCTCAAGAACAACGTTCTCTTGAGCCGCCATGTCGTCCTGATACCACTGCAACGGAATTTCTCGCAAGTATGCTGTGAGCGGGCCGCCGCCGCGCGAGATGCCGACAACGCAGTGCACCGGCTTGCCGTGTTCGTCGTTGACCTGGGAGTAGCCGGCTTCCTCCGCGCGCGCGAGCCGGCCTGGGTCGTCATTGAACCAGTGGCGATGGTAGCCGGGCCTGTCTGGGAATTGCAGCTTCTGCTCGAGGGAGCCGAACGGTTTGCGGTTGCGCCTGCGCTTCTCCAGCTCATCGACCTCAAGCTGGTCCTCGGGATCCGTCGTTGTCCCGGCGCTGATCGCCTGGGCGGCAGCGAAATGCTCGGGTGCGATCCGGCGACGCTGCGCAGCTGCTGCAGCGTGCTCGTTCAAGGGGACGCGGTCACTCATTGTGGTTCTCTACCTCGGCACTGGTCTTGATCGGTGCGTTGAACAGTCCTGACAGTGCAACCCGAATGGCAGAGCGGTAGCGCTGCACATCTCTGCTGGGAGCTGGCACCAGCTCGCCGGTTTCGTTCTTGCACCATGACGCGACATGCCAGAGCTGCATCACCGCGTTCTCGAAAGCGTCTCGATCAGCGATTAGCGCCATCACGAGACCCCATCATCGACGGGGAACTGGTCCCAGTAATACTCGGCGAACTCTTCGCGGGTCAGCTCCTTGCCCTTGCCATGCAGGACGCGCTTCTCCTTCTCGTATTGCTTCTGCACCTCGAGCGGCATCGCGGCGAACGTCCGCGGCTGCACGCGAGTCGAAACGCCAGCGCTCTGCGATCGGGCGACAGCGGCCGGCGCATCGCGGCGAGACGGAGCTGAGCTGCCGGCATCTTGGACAAATAGGGGCATGACGCGTTTCTTGACCTCCGCGAGCTGTTCCTCGAGGGACGTCCTCGGCCGTTCAGCCCTCACGCGATTTAAGGTCACCACTGCCATGTCCCAGGCGGCCGGGTTCTGGGTCACCCACGGATTGTCGTCGACCCAGTCGACCACGATCGGATCCGGTGTGTTTTGCTGCTGCTGCGGCTGTGGTGCGGGCTGCTGAACACGCTGCTCGAGCAGCGGATCCGGTCCCATATCGCGTATCTGCTCATCGACCCGAGCGACCGCCACGGGATCCGCATTGCGCACAGCTTCAGCCTTCTGGGCCTCCAGCTCACGCATCGCCCGCTTGTAGCCGATCTGCTCAGCGCGGCGCGTGCGCTCGATCTGCTGCGCCATCATGTCGCGCATCTCGGAGATCTGGCCTTGCTGCTCCTGTATGCGCTTCTCAAGAGCGGCGTTGCGCTCTCGCTGCACTGGGATGATGCGCTCGCCACGCTCGACGAACGTCTTGGCATCTACCCATCTATAGTCGGGGCCCGTCCACTCATTGCGCGGGCGCCAGCCCATGCCCCTCGCGCGGGCTTCGAAGTCTTCGCCGTTTGTCTGCTGTGCGGGGTCCGGAGGCGGTGCGCCTGTGCCGCCTTCTACGCCCGTCTGCTCTGCTGTGCCTGACATTTACTTGCGCGGTCCTATCTGTAGCTGATAGCTGTGTAGGTGCCGCAGACGCGGTGGACGTTTCCCCAAATCCCAGGTTAACCCGCGGGGCGGCTCTCCCAGGCCGCCCCGTTCTCATTCAGCTATAGCGCTGAGCCTCTGTGCTTCGACCATCTTCGCCAGGGCATCAGGCTGCGCGACAGCACCGACGCAGCTTTGCGACATCAAGCGATATGTCTTGCCATCGATGCCTTGCAGCAGCTGCCCGCTGTAGCGGGAGACGTATACACGGTCCCCAGGCTCTGGCCGCCGGCCGACCCATTTGCGCGTCGCTTCGTCATTGTAGACGAACGCGCACGGGCCAAGCGCTACGATCGTGCCGGTCTCTGCAGCAGCTGTCTGCCGTTCCACAGCGACGGTCGGGATCATGATGCTGCCGACGTGGTCGTGGTGCTCATCCATCAGCACCAGCACCTTGTCATCCAGCGGGTCGTAGCCGCTTTCGTTGGCTCCGCTCCAGGCCTCGACGACATACTCGCGCTGATCTCCGGTGATCAGCCTACCTTCCATCATCTGGTTCGGTCTCCTTTGGATCCTCGTGGCCGTAAAATTCGCAGAGGGTCGGCCATCGCAGGTTCACTATGTCGTTGAAGGTGACGAATTGACCGCGAAAGCGCTGCGCCTCTGGCTCGGTCAGAGCCCCGTCGACAAACAGCTTGAACGCGTCGCGGTAGGTAAAGTCGCGGTAATCAGCCAGGAACTGGAGCACCACCTTGGAGACCGGGTGGTGACGCCATGCCTGGAAATCCGACTCGCGGAATTGCTGGAGGCCCTGCAGCCGGGAGTCCAAGTCCTCCTGCTCCATTATGCGGGCCGGGGGTGTCAATGGAGATGTCTTCGACGTCGCGTCCCTCCTCGGTCTCTGGAGCCATGATGTTCAGCAAGTCGATCTGGTGCTTGAGAACAGCGAGGTGCTGCTCATACCAGCGCTGATCGACCTCGGCGTCGGCCTTCTTGGCGTTCGCCAAATTCAAGATTGCCTGCGAGAGCTTCTGGATCTCCTCGGCCTTATCCTTGCCGCGGCGGATCGACAGCTCGGCCTCTTCCTTCGCGGCGCGGATGCGCAGCTCTTCCTGGCGCAGATCCACCATCTTCTTCTCGGCCGCAACCACCTGCTGCTGCAGATCCAGCTCGGCCATCTGGGTGAGGATCGCTGCGTTGGGCGGCTGCTGTGCGGCGAGCAGCTTGTCGATCTGCTGGATCGCTGCAGCCTGCAGCATACGCAGCCGGATCTCGCGCTGGTCGAAGAACGGATCGCCCAGGAACTGAGCCAAGAAATTCGCCTGGGCCATCTGTTGGATGTCGGTGGTCATCTCCGGATCGCTCACCGGCTCGACGCCACCACCCAGTGCATAGTCTGCCCGGCTGATCTGGAAATACTGCGAGCCCATGCGATAGCCCGCGGTGTCGGGTAGATACAGCCGGTTCAACCGGAACAGCTTCTCGTATTCCTTGCGCAGGCTGCGGTGGACCCGCTTGAAGCACGCGTTGAATGTCTTCAAGCCCTGCTGGATGACAGCAAGGCCAAGGATACCGGGCACATTGGCGCCTGGGAGCTGGCCACTCAGCACATCGTTGATCGAGGCAATTTCCTTCGCCGCCTCGACGAGGAACTGGAGCAGCTGAAACAGCACATTGCTGGCGCCTGGGAACTCAAGCGGGACGATGTTCTCGCGCAGCGCCCGGCCGCTCGTGTTCACCACCTTATACTCGCCGGTCATAAACCTGACCGAGCCGCTGTTCATGCTGGCGCCGCCGCCGATGAAGCCACCACCAGCGTTCTGCAGATGGCCGGCGTCGAACATTTGGTTGATCGACGTGTTGATGCTGGCGTTGATCGGATACAGCAGATTGCCGAAGCCGATCGCATAGGGGCTGTCGTCGGGGTTCGGCACGAACGTGTAGGGCGTGTAGTAGCGGATAGGCTCGATCCGCTGGATCTCACCGTCTAATGTCGCCTCGATGCTGTCCTCGTCGAAGCCAACGGTGATGCGCGCGACCCGGCCGCTGTCACGGGCGAACGTGATGATGATCGGCTCCGCATAGCCGTCGCCATCCAAATCCTCTCTGCGGTGCTGCTCGATGAAGGTGATGGGCGCCTGCTCATCCTGCAGGCCGACATACGGGCCCTCGGTGTTGCGGCCGTAGCCCTGCCAGCCCTCGCCGTAATCCAACCACAGCCCAGCTCTGATGTTGCTCTCCACCTCCCACGGCAGGAAGTCGATCTCCTCGCTGATGCGCGGAGCGTCGTCGAACGACCGGGCGTGGTAGTTCACGCACACCCTGAGAGCGTTGACAGTCTCTGACACATTCCGCCGGGCCGCCGGGTCGTAATACGTTTTTCTGAACATCGTGCCCGCGATGGCGACGATGATCAGCAGTCGGTCGGTCTGGTCTTCCCACTCGGTCATTTCTGACAACAACTGCCAGCTCATGTGCCGACCGATGTTGTCGGCCCTGGTCTGCTTCTGCCCAGGCGGGGTGATCCATTGAACCTGCCCGGCTTGGTTGGTGATCGGCTGCCCGGTCTGCGGATTGATCTCTGCGACGCCGCGGTCGAGGCCCTCGACGGTGCCCTTGACCACGTTGCGGCCCATGACGATCGCCGGGTAGGCGCGCGCCGAGAATTGCAGCGCAGCGACGGTGATCAATGGGAAGATGACGTTGCTCGCATCCGGCCATGGATAGGTCTTCTTGCGCGCCACCTGCATCGCGAAATCGAGCCATTCGCGGTAGCGGGTTTTGTATTCGGCGCGGGTGTCGTCATCGATCTTGTATTCACGCTTGGCCCGCTCGGCGACGCTCTGGGCATCACCACGGTCCATGTCGTCGCACAGGTTCTTGCGCGCGATCCGCTCCGCGATATCCCTGGCGATCTCTAGCTTGAGGAGCGGCCGATCGTCGCCGCCTTCTGGGATCTCCAGCTGGGGCTCGCGCATCATGCCGGGGAACATCGCCGGCCGCCGCGGCATCAGCGCATTGAGGTCAGGCAGCTGTGGCTCTGGTGCCTGGGGTTCGGTCGCCTCGGCCTCACCGGCCGCAGACATCACGTCGCTCATGCCTGCACGCGTAACAGTTTCGCTCTCCTGCGCGCAACGCGTTCAAGAGAGCCGTAACGCAGGACTGACGCCTCCGCAGCGGTGTGAGGGAGTCGCACCCGGTGCTTGCGGTTATAGTCTGCAGCGAACCGTGACAGATCCTCGTCCTCGATCGCGTTCAGCTTTCGCTGCGTATAGACCTCGGCCTCGTAGTCGCTCGAGGCCTTGCTGCAGATGTCGCGGTAGAACGCCAGGACGGTGACAGCGCTCAGCTTGATGTTCAGCTCGCAGAGGAGCTGGCGCAACGACGCCGGCAGTTGCTCGAGGGCGACCATGTCATTGGCCCGCAGCTCTTCCTCGGTGTTGGAGATGCCATCTCCGACCGCACGCGTGCCGCGGTAGTTGTCACTCCGTGGCATCCCTGTCCTTGTAGCCGGGCGCGCTGAGGCCAAGAGGCGCAAGCACCTCCTTAATCCCCTCATTCACCCGGCCGAGGTTGCTGACGCCGAGGATCAAGGCAATAGCCGCATCGCTGACGCCATACATCAGCCGCGCGCATGCCGCGCGCACCTTTTCCTCGGGTGTCAGCGACGTTTTGGTGGCTTCAGCCACCACGGAGCTTCCACTCGCCGCACCAGCGGTCCTTCTCGACCGGCGGGCTCGCGGAACGCACGCGGAAGCCCATCTTGCCGATGTGCGGCGGCGGCATCGGTTCGCCGACCAGCCACGCGGTCGGTGGCATGCGCCGGCAGACGATGTCCTGGTCGCGGTCGCGGTGCATGAATTTACAGTTGGCGCAGCTCTCCTTGGTGAGCTGGTTGGCAACGTGCTGGGGGATAACCAGCGAAGCAGAGGCGCTCATCAGTAACCTGTAATCCGGTTCCGTGTGTGGTCGTTGACCAGCCTGGAATTGGCAGCGACGATGTCGTCGTCTGTGATATTGTCTCGAGCCTGTAACGCAGCACCGAACAATCGAGTCGCGGTGTAGCACATGGCCTCGACCGGATGGGAATAGCTATTCTTCTCGGCCTTTTCAGAGAAACGCGAGCGGCCCGGCAGCTCGATCTTACGGAAATGGTAACCGCCCATCAGTCCGCGGCGGGTCATGGTGCACCTGGGGTGCAAGTTGAAAGCGGGCATGCCGCCATCCTCGATGCGCCGAAGCACGCGACGGACACATTCCTGGCGGATGGTTGGGGTCTGCAGGCCGGGTTCAATCTGGATATCCTTGCCGTGGAGGATATCGAAACACGTGCGCTCGTCGGTCTCAGCGCGGCTATTGCCCGCGGGATCCCCGACGTCTTCGAACTCAGAATTGGGGAAGTAGCGCGCCGAATGATCCAGCACCTGATCGGAAAACCGGTCGATGCCCATGCTGCTGGCGACCATCTCGTCGACCACGATCCACTGACCCTTGGCAGTGAGCTGGGAGAAAATGCAGCTCGGCGTTAATCCGAAATCCCAACCGCGCTGGATGGGCAGCCTGGGGTCGGTGATCGGTGCACGCGTCGGATCGGTGTTGCCTGGGCAATGCGTGCTGTCGTGGTATTCGGGGAACACGGCCCGGCCATCGACGACGAAGCCATACTCACCCTTGCAGTAAACTTTGACCCATTCCGGATCCTTGCCGATCGCCATCCTGTGCCAGTAGCCGGGTGCTTGGTGCTTCCGGTTCTCGGCCTCGTCCGACAACCCTGATGGCTGCTTGAAGATCCTGCAGTAGCGGTCCAGCGTGATGCCTGGGATGTGCTTCGACAGCTCGGCGACGGCATCGCTGTGGTCCATCTCCTCGAAAAACTTAAAGAACTCGCTGTCGGTGTCGGGCGGGTTGGTGTCCATGACGACGCCTGCCCAACTCGCGCCGCCATACATGACAGGTGGGAAGCGATCGACGCGGCCTTGGAGCGCATCGATGATCGCCCATGGAACCTCTCTGGCCTCGTTCACCCAGGCGCCTGTGAGATCCATCGAGAGCAAATTCTTCACATGCTCCGGTCTGTCGAGCGCGCGGAACATGAACTCAATCTGAGCTGGCATCTTGTCGCCTGGGGCCACGAGCGTGTTGATCATGTATTCATGGTCAACCGCCTTCCATTTGCCGAACGTGGGCCACGGAAACCAAAGGTTAACGGTGCGGATCGTCGTGTCTCGCAACATCGGATAGGTGTTGCGGATGATCGCGAACCGCGTCCTTCGGATCCCGTCAGGCCCAGGCTTCTGCTTCAGCCCCCTGGCTATGAGATCGAATAGACACCCGCTGCTTTTGCCGGAGCCAAATGGTCCCATAAGAGCGCGCATGAACGCGTCGCTCGCCATGAAGTCTTTGATGGTCGGGGCATCGCTGACGTCGAAGTTAATCGCCTGCATGTGCGCAGGCGATTAGCACAGTCAGTCGGGAATTACAGAGCTAGGATCGCGGAATGGCTCAGGCAGTCCAGCCTCGTGCTCGTGGTTCCAATCCGCGGCCTTCGGCATGTCTGCGCCATACGCGAGCTGCAGGTAGTTCTCGCGCGTCAGCGGCACGCCCTTCATCAGCATATGCTCCACCACGGTGTCGGTGTCGGCATATGGCTGCAGCTCGGCCCTGGTGAACTCTCTGGCGTCGGTCATCTCGCCCACTCCGGTAGCGGTATCTTGCCGGGCTCACCCTTCATCACCTCGGCCGCCCTGACGATGATCTTCGCCCTGGCCTCCTCGGGACTCAGTTTCCCGGCAGCCGCATCTTGCCACACTTTGTGGGCCTCTGCCTGGAATGCCTTGTTACGCTTTAGGACATCTGGAAACAGCGAACGGGTGCCTTCCCAGGTGATCGACTGCATCTGCCGCGGGATCCACAGCTCACTGCCGTTGGCAGCTCGGCCGTAGGCCTCGTGGAACAACGGATACATGCCGCTGATGCCGGTCTCAGCATGGCCGCTGGCACCGATCGGTCGGAACTTCTCACCGGTCTCTGGGTTCTTGATCGGCGATGGCGAGGTGCCCAGGCCGTGCGCCACCTCCGTTGACTTGCTGCCGAGCGGGCGGAAGAGCGCCCCGGCAATGGCGTGGGTGTCGATCGTCGTATGGCCAGCCGGCGACCAGGGCGCGATCAGGTTGTTGTAGAACGATCGCACCTTGTGCTGGCTGCCGACCGCCTGGGAGATCTGGTTCTGGTCGCCATGCATCGCCTTCAGTGCGTTGGCGATCTCCTTGAACGAGCCCCAAGAATGGGCACGGTTCTCGCCGCCCTTCGTCTGGGCGAACCCCAGCTCCTCGCCATTGGGACCGACCAGCCGGTAGCTGCGATCGGGGAAGTTTGCCTGCTCCCAGGCGCGGGCCCAGCGCGCCTTCTCAAGGTAGGTTTTCAAGTCCCGATACGGGACGTTCATGATCTCCTTGAAGGCCTTGCGCTCCTCGGCGATCTTGGCCCGCAACGCGTCGCCGGTCAGGTCACTCTCGTTCTTGATGGTCAGAATGTAGTTGTTCACCCACTCCTTCATCTTCGGGGTGAACGTTCCATTGGGCCCCATCTGGTTGCCGGCGTTATCCGCCATCATCAGCCGCCGGCCCTGCAGGACGTTCTGGTTCCAGTCCTTCTGCGGGCTCAGAGCAGCGAATGTTCCGGCGACCTGTTGGGGCTCGAGGCCGAAGTTTTCCGCTTCCCGGTGAACGATCTTGTTCGCACCGTCATACCAGCGGGATGCATCGCGAACGATCGGCATGCCCCACTGGTCGACCAGCTCGTTGTAGAGACCGCTGACGTTGCCGTGCAGGTGATTGAGGAAGGCCTTGCCGGCCTCATCCGCGGTCATGTCGGGATGCACACCGACGATGCCGCCATAGCCCTTGATCAGACCAGCGTGCCGCTCGCGCAGATCGCTGACGCCGGGCTGCATGTAGGTGTCCAGGCCGACGCGGTTCTCTTTGGCTCCGTAGGCGTTAAGGCCCAGCTTCTTGGCAGCGGCCGGCGAGATGATGCGGCTCGGCACAGTGAACTCTTCGCCAGCCGGCTCAGGACGCTCCATGGCGGCGAGAGGATTGTCCTTGGAGATTTGCTCGAGCGGATTGTCGGGGGCCTTGGGCGCCTTCCTGGCGCGCTTAGCGAGGGGGTTTGGACCACCACCACGCTCGTCACCTGCAAGGCGATTGATCCAGCTCGTGAAGGTCTCGCCTGGGGCTTTCATCGCCGCGGCGCCGGCCTTCGGTGCCTCGGTGCCGCCGAGCATCGCGCCGCCGTATTCCTGCGCGGCCTCGAGGATGCCCTTGGCTGTGGGACGGTTGGTCTCCGGATCCCAGAGCCCCAGGCGCTCAGCCTCGTCTCGCTGACGCTGCACCCAGTCGCCGACGTCCTGGCCCGTATGTGCGATTGCCTGTCCAGGCGATGGTGTGCCTTGGGTGAGCGGGTTGTCGTTGGCTGACGCCGCCAGCCGGCCGCCTGGGGTGACGCTCCATTCGAACGTCGGAGCTGGAGGCAGAGTCTGGTGCTCGGTCCCGACCGCATTGCCCGCTGGCCAGATCTGGCCGGCATACTGCGTGGGCGGGGGCGCGAGATCCGCAATGCTCGGGGCATCGCGTCCCAGGTGGTCGCTCAGGCCATGCAGGTGCGCGACCTGGGTGAGGTAGGACGACAGCAGCGATTGCCGCTGATCGGTCGACGGGCCGAACAGCATGTCATCGTAGACCGGCGGGGATGTGGTTTCGCTCACTGTTCTTCCCCTGCAGCTGCAGCAGCTCCACCACCGAGCAGAGCGCCGATGCCGTAGCGTCGCACGATGTTCAGCGCGGTCGGATCGAACACCACGTAGTTGTAGGTGCCAGCACCTCTCCTACGGCTATCAGCATCGAGGTAGCGGATACCTTTCACGCCGGCATCGCGGAGCGCCTCAGCCGCAGCAACGCGGGGGTTATCCTCGTGTCTCAAGTTTGCCTTGAGCGCATCGAGCAGCTGCTCACCGGTCATCATCCGCGTCTCGGGTGACAGCCGCGACCCATACTTGTCCTCTGCCATCTGCTTGGCGCTCTCAAGACGGCCGGCGCCTCCATAGGCTCCGTATCCATTGCCCTGATGAACATGGAACCAGTCGTCGGGGGCGTTTTTCTCGACAGGTTCCAGCGTCGCCAGCGGCATGTCGGGGTAGTCGCTGCGATACAGCACATGCCGGCCGTTCGGACCTGTCGTCCACTCGTATTCCCATTTTTCGGGCTGGGTCACGCCAAGCTTCGCCAGCGCTTCACGCACCTGGGGCGATTGCTCTGAGAGCGGCTTGTCCCAATCCAGCAGCTCGTGCAGCTCGGCATGGAACTCGGACTCATACATCCGCCCAGGCGGGCGCTGCATCACGTCCTCTGGCTTCGCATTGCGGACATGCGCATCGTAGTAGTCGGCCAGATCGGCCATATCTCGATCGGCGATGCCGCTGGGCTTCTCGCCACCTAGGCGCTCACGGAACGCATCAATCCGCCGCTCGATCGTTTGGCGCAGGTAGTCGATCGATTGCTGGTAGCTCGGCCGCATGTCCCAGTCTGGGGCGATCGGATCTCCCTTTTTCCAATACGACGAGTGAGAGGGCTTGTTCTCATACGCATGCATTGCCGAGAGCAGGCCATTCAGATCTATGGCGGTGTCCATTGCTGCATGGCCAGCCATGCCGGTGGGCGGATACACGCCATCGACCGCATAGCCGGGCACATGACTGGGAGCGCCTGGGATGATCGCAGCACCGCTCAGCCTGTCCTTATAGCCGCGCGCCACATCCTCAGCGCCGGCTTGATAGACACCGTGCCCATAGGCCTGGAAGCCCTCGCCTGAGCCTACCTTCGACAGATCGAACTCACCGAGCGGATTGCCCTCGGTCGGCGGGAACGTGTGCGGCGTGCCGTGATAGACCGTCAGCGGGTTTGGCACGCGACGGAACGGTCCACCGCCAACACCGAGCACAAAGTTGGCGGCCACATCTGCCCCAGGCTGCGACATGATGCGCTCTGCGTTCCAGCCGCCCTGCGGCGCCTCTACGAACGGGCCTGACGGGTTCCCAGCTCCCTGGACGTATTCAGTCCCGACCGGATTGTTGGAAGGCCATATCGCGCCCTGGAACCGGTCTGGCGCGCTCGTCAGATGCGCCAGGATCGGCAGGTGCTCATGGTAGTCCTGCAGATCATTCCGCGGCTGCGTGCCGTTCGACGGATCGAACAGCACATCGCGATTGCCGAGATACTCACTCACCGCAGTAGGTGGACGGAGGCGGCTGGTGTGGATCTTGGTGAGGCGGCGGCCCGAAGTGACCCATGCGCCGGCCGCGCCAGTTCTTCATGCCCTTGGCGATCGGGCCCTCGAGGTGGATAGCAATCAGCTCGGGGATGAGCTGTCGCTTTTCACGAGGCCAACGCATGGCATGCAGCATATCGGTCCTCCCCGCGGTGCCGTGGTCGTGCGGATAGTCGTGTATACCGCTGCCCTCTGGGTTCCAAAGCTGGAAAAAGCCGATCGGCATCCAGAGCTTGCCGGCTTGCATCGGTGCGACTCGCGCGCCCAAAGGAAAGGGCTCGGGGATCACGAACGTCTCTGCCGTGTGCATCTGCGTCGGGTTCTGCATGTAGCGGATATACGCCCCGAAGTCGGGACACATCATCCGATCGATGCCGTAGATGCAGGTAGGGTCCAACGGCAGCCGGCCGAGGATCTCTCGCGTGCGCGTCGGCAAGACAATGTCGGCATCCATGTGCACGATCCAGCCCTTACGTGAGAGCCGCTGCAGGCCGGCATTGAGGCCTCGCGCTTTCGCGAACGCCTGATCGCTGTGGTAGAATTGGTCGGTCTGCACCAGCTCAACGTGATGGTGCGAGCACAGGTTCTTGGTCAGCTCGTCAGTCGTATCCGAGACAACGACCATCCTGTCGAAATGTGACTTGTTCGCCGGCAGCGTGAACGCCAGCACATCGTGAAAGTTTACGCAGACGCTGAGCGCCTCAATGTGCATGCCCCTCTCCGCGGTGGAACGCATAGCCTCCATCGTTGTGGTGCGCGATGTCGATGGATGGGAAAGCTTCGTGCACCCGGCGCCGGATCACCTCGAGCGCGCTCGGTGCCGCATACTCGGAGCCACGCGACAGCGCATTGCGGGCCCGCTTCAGAGTGTCGAGCGGATATGCGCCTGGGCCTTTGCCGCCCTCGCCTTCGCCCTTACCGGGTAGTGCGAACTTCGACGCCGGCATGTTGCGACGCTGAGCTGCGGATAGCGGCATGGAGCCTCCTGACAGGGCTTTGGGTGTGTTTCCTGTGGTGATGGGCATCAGCGTAATCCCGGCACGCAGGTGAGCAGGCCGAAGATCAGCCAGATCGCCACCAAGGCGACGACAACCCACAGCACCACGTTGAGCAGCGCGATCACCCAGGCGGGTGCGCCCGATGCCTGACCGACCAAGATGCGGATGACAGCAATGACCGCGCAGATGAAGACCGCGGCGATCAGCACCTCTCTGAGTGCGAAGATCGAGCACATCAGACACCACCCCTTACAGACCGCGGCTTCGTGGGGAACATCCACTCCGCAGGAGCTGATCCAGCATCCGGCGCCTCCGTGCGCATGTTCGGATCCGCCGGCTGTCCTTGTCGCTTCAAGCCACGCGTCCAATCAGGCCTCTCGATTGGGATGTCGACGTCCCATTGCGCGTCGTCGGAACTCAGAGGCATGGGCTTGCCGGTGCTCGGCGAGATGAACGCCTGCCCCCTGTCGGGGAACGCCTTATCGTCTGCCATGGCTACCTCTTTGGCGGCGGCGGCGATGGTTTCTGGAAGAACAACCCACCGACCGCGTCACGCAGCTTCTGAGCTGGGACGTTGGTGCCTTGCGGCGTCGGTGGCGGGATCGGCGTCGGGAACGCCTGCTGGCTGTTGCCTGGGTGATATGCAGCGAGCTGGATGTTGCTGTCGTCGTCGTCCATCAGGCTCCTCCATCCGGCGGTGCCGGCGTGCCACGCTGCCGCGGCTGCTGCCGCCGGCTGTCGATGCCCTGCTGAATTGCGTTGGCGTCATCGCGGATGTCGTTGGATCTGCCAATCATCCGGCCGAACGCTGTCGCGCCGCTACCGAACGCGAAGCCCGAGCCTGGGTGGAACGCGTCATCGCCGCTCGGGTTCAGACCCAGCAGCTTGCGTTGCTCAGCTGTGGCCTCGACGTCTTCGTCGTCAGTTGCCATTGGGTGTCACCTTCGGAGGTGGCGCGCGCCTGGGGATCGCTTCTTCCTGGCGCAGCTGGTGCGCATATCGCTGCACAGTGCCCAACGGCAGACTGAGGCGCTGTGCGATTTGCGGATAGGTGAGATGGCCAGCTCGCGCCAGCTCTTTCACGTTCACCTTGTCGATCTGAGGCCGCCTGTTATGCACACCCATACGCGGCCTCTTTCAGCGGCGCGGTTTTGCCGGCGCTGCCGCCTCTTCTTGCTGACGTTCGCGCTCGGCCTGATCGTTGACGATATAGTCCGATTGGAACGCCGGATGGGAATTTGAATTTGCCCGAGTCGCAACACTGTCACGTGCTGCCTCGCGCTTCGCCTCGATGGGCGTGAAGTCAGGCCAGCCTTCCTGCTGCTGCTCCCAGAGCGGATGCTCGGGATCCTCGATCAACGGATAGCCTTCGCGTTTGAGGGGAGCGAGGTTCATCGGCCGCCGAACGCCGTCTCCTCGTTGGCGTCCCAGGCGAGGGGGCCATCGGTATACGCTATACTTCCATCCCCCTGGACTCGCGGCATCAAGCTGCGCCCGTAGCTGTATGTCGAAGCTGAGCCAGCCAACGGGCCGAGCGCAGCCTGCTTTGCTTGCTCTTTCGCGTCAGCAGCCATCTGCTTCCGCCGGATATCTTGGTCAGCGGTGTTCCAAAGCCCGCGAACAGCATCACTGGCTGCTGGCATTACGCGTCACCCTTCCCCTTCGCGAACGCCGCCATGATCGTGCTCTCGACGTTGCGCACCATGCTGCTGTCAACGATGTGCGCAGCAGCAGCCTCGGGCGAAGCCCCATACTCAGAGATCAGCGTCGAGACGAGGCGGCGCGCGAGCTGGTCGAGCCCCTCACCCTGCAGCACCCGCGGGCCAACGCCTGCAGCCTCGGCCGCGTGCACCAGCGCCAGGAAACCTGTGGCCGCCTTGACCACGTCGACATGCGGTAGGGTCATTTGCGCTTCACCTTGCTGCGGTCCTTGTGGAACCGGTTGCACCAGTCGGTCTTCTCGATCTTGCCGGCGACCAGCTCGCAGCTCTCGGGCGGTCTCCAGTGCGTGCAGATGTCGCACCTGCTGCCCGGCATGCCGGGCCCGTAGTGCACGGCAGCCTTAGACAGCTTGGCGTGGGAGCGGATTGCCGCAGGCACCGCAATACTCAAAGTGAGAGGGGTTCCGGCGCCCACACTTACAGCCGACAAACGACGTTGTCGGTGGAGGCGCCGGCTTCGTCGGTTTGCTGAACGGTGGGGTCGGCTCAGCCATTCATCGATTTGAAGGACTCAACACCGAAGTCGCCGCTGTGGTGATGAGGTCCATGGTCGGGATGCCGCTGCGCGCCCATCGAGCCAGAGCCACGCGATACGTGACCAGAGATCGCCCGGCCGCTGTCGCCAGTGTGCGCATGCGACATGCCTGAGTCAGGATGCTTCTTGCCGCCATTCATGCTGGCGAACGACTGACACCCGAATGAGCCACCCGGCTCGGTCCCTTTTGACATCGCCATACCTTTCCGTTGCGTCAGGCCTTCGCTCTGCATCGGTCAACCCTTCTTCCGTCGCTTCTTCGTCGTCTTGCGCGCTCGCGCCAGCCGCTGCTGACGATATGCCGCGGCAGCGGCTTGGTCGCGCGGATGCCCTGCATCGATCATCTCGCGGATGTTCTCGCTGCGGGTGGCGTCCGAACTGCCTTTTTTAAGGGGCAATCAGCGACTCCTACTGAACCGGCCGCAACGTATTTTAAAATGCCTCGCCCTCGCAACGTCGTTTTGGCGGCGGCAACATGCCGTTGCGCACCCAGGCGCGCACCATCTTGCGATTGACGAACCAGCCCGCCGCCTTCGCCTCGGCGATCAGCGTGTCTTCATCCCAGCCCAGGCGCTCCAATTCATCTTTGCGATCCAGAGGATACCTGTGCGCGAACAGCGGTGTTGGCTGTCCGTCCATCTCTCACTGCGGCACCTGCGCCCGTGAGTAATGCGTGAGGGCAACCGGCAGCGCGACATAGACCATTTCGCGGAACCGCTGCGCGCGCCATGACTGCTCGCGCCCAGGCCTGCCGTTGGCGATGATCGCCGCCTCGAGCTGCGCCAGGGCCCACATCGCAGTGTTGTCGTCGACACCCAGGTCAGCCGCGGCGACGCGGAACGCCTCCATCAGCTCGTTGGCGACGCCCTGGTCGATGCCTGCGAGCAGCTGCTCGAGATCGGGCTCGGGAGCGCTCATCCGCTGATGTTCACGGTAAACAGCCCGGCCGGATTGATCGGCTGACCCTTGTCGTCCTCGAAGCCGATCGAGGCGCGGTCTTTCCACCCCATCTGCGTCTTGGCATAGAAAATCATCAGGGTTCGGTCGCCGTTCATCGCCCCCTCAATGATGTTGTGCGAGATCTTGCTTTTGATCGACATCTCGCCGGTTTCCATCTCCTTGGCGAAATGTCGGTTGAGCGTGGTGCGCGGCAGCTTGGTGGCGAGGCTGATATTCTCCTGCGACCAGCCGCACGATCGCAGAGCGGCTACGAGCCGGCGCTGCTCCTCGGTGGCGACGAACCGCGCCTGCTGACCGCGTGCGCCTGGGGATGATCCACGCCCAGGCGCCTCGCCGGGCTTGATGATCCGGACTGGCTTCTTCGGCTTCGGCTTCGCTTTCCGCTTCGCCACCATCTCAGTTGGTGACCCTCTCAGCTCGGATTTCCAGGTCTCCGTTCTTCAGAAACCGAAATGCGATATTCACGGTGCTTTCCTCGGGTATTTCGTCACCCTTGATCAGGAGGGTGCCGCCGTTTCTCATTGCTACAGCAAACACAGCCCTGGTGTAGGCCTCGATGCACTCCTCGTCGCTGGCATTTCTGCTGTGCATGACTCGGCTCAATACCACAATAATTCTTGGAGGGGCCTGATCATTGATGCATTGTTCGCCTGGTTAGCCTACGGGGAATATCTGGGATGGAACACTCGCATCATTTGCTGGTTCAGCAGGCCCGTGATGGCGTGAAGCTGCTCGTGTCAGGCGCCATCGCAACCCTCCAAGCAGAAGACATCAACGCGTTTGAGCTGGTGGCGCAGACGCGGCGGCTGCTCGACGAGGTGGTGGACGGCATCGTGCAGCTCGGCGTCGAAGATTGCCGGCTGTCGGAGATGGTCGCCCTGGTGGAGACCATGCAGGCAGTCCGCGGCACCGACCACGTGATCGATGATCTGCTCAACGAGAACGATATCCCGCCTGGAGCTTGGTCAACACTGTCACCCAGGCGTCGAACGGTCGCAGCGTATCAACGGTAAACATCAGCGACGGATCCGCCTTGAGCAGAAGCCAGACCTGATATCTGGCTTCCTGCTCTGCGATCTGCGCGGGCGTCCGCTCTGCAGGTTCGCGTTTGGCCATGACCTTGTGATAGGTCCGCTGGTCATGATTACGCCAGCCGAATGTTGGGTGATCGTCGCGATCATGCTCGGCAACGACGGGCGCATCCATCGTTTCACTCCCAAGACGCTATTTGATGCGTCTTCGTGCTTAGTTCAGAAGGCCGACATCATCCGTCGCGAGGCCGCCGCCGGCCGATACGCATTAGTTGACTGTGAGTGTCAGCTGCAGGAGCAGTGACCCGCTCCCAGGTCCAGCCGCGGCTGCGCACCATGTCCTCTGCTTCCCACACCGAGCGCAGCACCAGATCGAGCTGCCTATTGTGCAGCAACGGTGCAGTGCGCACGACCATGTTGTTCACCGATACAGCGCCACAGCAGAAAGGTTTGCCCTTCCAGCGACCGCTGACGCGATAGAGGTGCTCAGCGGAAATCTCGCGACCGCGGCTGCTGACCGGGTTGGCGGGTTCCAGTGGGGTGAACGCCACTGAGTCGGTGGCAGGTATGACAGCAGTATCCAACCCAGACGACTCCTCGATCATCGCTCGCGACTACGACGTAGCCACGCTGCCAGTGGAGCAGGTGGACGAGCTGGTGGAGAACAGAGGCAAGGAAGCGACCAAGCATGCGAAACACCGCGCTACGATCGGGGTGCCAGGATCAACCACGCCATCGGTGACCGATGGTGCCGTTCCAGCTGCGACAGAGAGGATATCGTCACTCCCACAGGCACAACGCAGGGCAGCCAGGAACACCGGAAACGTGGCGACGCGCTTCACCATGGCCACACTCCAATCAGGAGCCACCAGAGCGCCAATGTCGGCAGCGCAGCGATGGCGAGGAAGAGACCAAGTATCGTCACCACAAAGGTGACGGTGTCAGGCAGGCACCTTGGCTTGAGCCAAGACTTCGTTGAGCGTGTCGCGGAGCAGCATAGCGTTGGGCTTGGAGAGGATCGCGTCGACGTTGCCGAGCCGATAATGCTCAATACGGAGAACCAGCAGCGCCTCAGCGAGACCATCGATGCGGACCTCCACGAGACGCCAGCGCGGATTTAACGCGACCTCACGGACGGTGACGGGTTCGCCTTCGTCAGGCATGTCCAGCTGCACGCCCCCACATCATCGCGCGCTTCTGCTCACCACCGCGGAAGATCCCTGCAGCAGCTCGCAGTGCACACATCGGGCAACAGATCGGCCAATCGCCACTTTCCATCTGGTTGGCCATGTCCTCGAGCACGCCAATCGCAGTGCCCATGGCCATGTTCCATGTGCCCTCGACGCTGCCGAGGATCGCATCGGATAGCGCCAGCGGCACAGCTTCATCGGCCTTGGTGATCGCCTCGAGGGCTGAGCTGCAGCCGTCGAGCCGACTCTTGTTCAGCAGCACGACCGACCACAAGTCGGGGCCGACCAGCTTGACCTCAATGCCGTCTGTTCTCTCAAATTTTTGGGTATGCACCTGCCGCCACCCAGGCGGCATGTCTGCTGCCTTCATGCACGTTCCCCTTACAGAATTGTAAGTTTAAGGAACGCGGCAGCGAGATGACAAGCGGATGATGGGTTCTAATCTTGCAAGTTTGGCAGCGGTGGCAGGAGCAGTTCACGCCACTCAGTTTCGAACAACCGGTAGATCCGGCCGCGGTCGGTGAGCACAACAAATCGGCCCTGATTGTCGGTCATCATCGACACCGGTCGTTGCTCGACCGCTTCATAAAACGGGATGGTTTGATCGACCTTGTCGGTCATCGCGCCGGCAGTGAACCCATCGCCAATGTCATGCAGCCGATCGCCGTCTGCAGAGAACGCACACCACCCGCCACGCTCTGAGCTGAACCGCACGATGATGCCGTCAGCGCGCACGTAATACGGCACCACGATGCCGGCGCGGTCATATCTGCGCTCTTCCCAGCTCACACGAACCCTATGCCCAACACCGTGCGCATGATCTCCTCGTGCCCCTCAACAGCCTCGTCCCAGGTGCGATATTTCCGGTAGAGCCCATCATCCGTCCCGTCTGGACCGAAGACCGATGTTTCGAACAACAGCAGATCGCGGTCGTTCGGTGCAGTGATGCCCCAGAAGATCGTCGACACCACCGTGTTTTTGGCAATCTCGCGCTTCACCACGACGCCCGAATAGGTGCCGAGCGCATCTACCCAATCAGCATCGTGGACGCGCACAGGCTTACGGTCGTTGTCCAGCTTGTAGAATGCAGGCGCCATCAATGCCTCACCACGGTGAACTTGCGCAGCTCGCAGGTGGTTCCTTTGGGGGCGACCTTCACCGCTCGCTTGGCAAGAGGCTCCATCGCCTGGGCCATAGCCTCGTTGGCGCTGAAGAGCTGAGCGAGACCGAGGCCTGGGAGAACCCCGCTGATGATCCCCTCGCCCCCGTTCGCGTGCACCGCGATCCAGGCCCAGACATCGATGATCCGCTGATCGGCGTCGATCCCGATGTCGAGGTGAACGTCAGCCACCGAAGAACGCCCAGGCGATGCAGACCGCGGCGAAACCGAGCAGCCCGCATTGCAGGATCCTGGCAGCGGTCGGCTGCTCGTTGAACACGTGCCGGTGCGGGAACCAGGGCGGCCGGGGCTCCAGGCTGGGCTGATACCCATCCGCCCAGAGCGAGGCCACCTGCCGAAAGACCACCCACAAGATCACCAGAATTATCAGCCAATGCATGTCTTCACCTCTCACCTGCCAGCAGCCGCAGCCCTCTCGCCGCGGACTCGAGCACGTCCGCATCGTGATGTAGGCCGTCCTCTCGTTTCGCGCGCGATGCCAATTCGACTGTCCTGGCGGCTACCCCCAGGCCCAGGTCCACCAGCTCGTTGCCAGACTTCCCAGGCTCAGCCACCACCCAGCCACGCTCGCGGATGAGGTCAACGACGCACCGGTTGGCCTCCTCGCATACGCCTGGGCATGGGCACTCCCGGTCGGAACGCTCATCGGACCAACAGATCGCATAGACCCTCGGCCCGACCTCCAGCTCATCGAGCTTCGCCGCATACTCCTCGACCGTCTCGAGCCACACCCACCCAGGCGGGAGCGCCTTGTCCTTTGGCCAGCTCGCCATGTAGCCGACCGGCACACCGTCGCCGAAGCCGGTCTCCTCTGCCTTGCGGGCCCATCCCAGCTCAATCATGCATTGCCCTCCGATCGGTGGCCGCTCGCTCATAGTTCCCCCTTCGCCATCAGCTCGAGCAGCGACGGCCCAGCTCTCGTGTTGCGGTGCTCGAGCCACTCGCCCTCGTTCAGAGCCGGCGGCACCAGCACGAAGCCCTCGCGATTGTCGTATCGGATGATGGCGACGACAGAATGCTTCTCGCCCATGTGCGCCAGATAATCCCGCAGCTTCGGATCTCGGTGCGCGTCGCGGTGCCCAGGCTCGACCCAAACCTGCACCGCGGGGATCCTGTGTTTGGTGCCGTCAGGTGTGGTTGTCGTAACCGCGTCGGGCATCACATCGATCACGTAATGCGCCCGGTCTGGTCGCTTCATCTGCCGGCGCTCGACCTCTTCGTCGATCAGCCAGCGACAGTTCCAGACCTTGCACTCCGGCGCGACCTCCCACAGCCGCGAATAGACTGTGCAGCCCTTGCCGTATGACTGATGCCGACACTTCTGGTTCGCCGGCTTGTCCAGCGATTGCACCGGCAACAGCCGGCAGCACAGCGTGCAGCTGCCGCACTGCCGCGCCATCAGTTGCGCGCCTCCTTGGCTATCTCCTTGGGGCGCGGCACCCCGCCGCGGTCGTAGGTGTCGATGTGGTTGCGCATCACGTCGATCGCGTCGTCCTGCTCGATGTTCGAACACACCGCCACGCGGGTCTGGTCGAGCGACGTAAGCAGCAGCAGATACGCCATGCCCTCGGGCACGGTTTGGATCAGGATCTGGCCGAGCCCTTTGGCCAGCTCTTCCATCTTATCCAGCGTCACGTTCCCACACTCCCCTCAGTCGCTCCACTTCCATTCGCAGCGTCGACACGCAGCTCGCCGTCGCCTGGGGGATGATCTCGGGCCTGCGCAGCGCCACGATCACCCTGGCCAGGGCCCAGCACAGCGCGACCTCTGTCAGCTCGACGCTCTGCGCATGCTGCGCACACAGCTGAATGATCTCGTTCGCCAGGGCGATGCCGACGTCGGCTTCGTCCAGCTCTTCGGGGCTCGGTTGCCATGGGATCATGCGTCAGCCATCGCACAGTCGAGCGAACAGTAGACCGCCGGCCCGCGATACGGATTGTGGCAGAATTGACAGTCGCGCACCGGATAGCTGTCGTCCTGATACGCCGCCCTGGCGAACGCAGTGGCGCGGTCTGGCAGCGGCGGCAGCATCCGTGCCAGTGCCGCCTCTATCTGATCTGACGACCGACCACTGCCGGTGATCTGCATCGAGAACAGCGCTGTCGGATTGTGGTCGTCTATCTGCCGGATGACCCGCGCCAAAGCGACCAGATCATCGTCCGTGAACGGGCCCTCGAGGATCACCTTCATTTGCGCTTTATCTCCCGCGGCTCGACGTGGAACTCGTAGCCGCGCACCGCGCACCACGGCACCCAGATCGGGGCGTGCCGCATCACCCAGGCTTTGACGATGACTTGCTGCAGCACGTCCTGCGTCCGCAGCATCAGCCGATACATTCGGATGTTGCGCCAGATCAGCACGAAGTTGACCGCGATCACCGCAAAGGAGAGCCATTGTTCCCAGCTCACTTCACCGTCTCCACCCACATGCGCTTGTCGACGCCGCTGATCTTGCGCACCGCCGACACCAGCTCTGGTCTCGGTTTCCGGTCGATCGCCGCAAACGCCGCAGCTATCAGCGCCATGCGTTCCATGTCAGCCAGTGGCGTCGGGTTTTCGCCAGCGCGCGGCAGCATACCCAGGCGGTCTCGAGCCTCGTCCATGATGCCTGGATACAGCTCCTCGGTGCTGACCAAGACCTCGAGCATCCCGGCGCGCAGACGCTCTTCCAGCTCTGTCACTCTGCAGCTCGCTGCTCTTCGCCCGCCTTCGGATCGCCCGGCCCGATCACCGTCGCGGTCGCACTACTGCCGGTCAGCTCCGACATTACCCGACCGAGCATGTCGCCCAGCTGCTTGCGCGGATCGCCGTGCAAGTGACCAAGCTTCATGTGCACCCGCGCCAGATGCGCAGCCATGTGCGTGTGCGCTTTCCGGCCCTCATCGTCCCCGCGGCGCTTTGCCTTCTTGCGCGCCTTCATCGCTCGCCGGCCGGCGTCCATCACCACCTGCTGCAGCAGCTCCACGTCGCTATGACCCAGCTTCGCGCCGGTCTGCTCGGTCTCACTCATCCCGTTCTCCCTGCATGATGCTCAGCGCTGCGATCACCGCACGCGCATTGGTCTCCAACCCCGTCGCCAGCACGCGCAGCGCCAGCTCGATGTCGTCGACCGACACTGTCGTTATTCCATGCCGGTGCTTCAGATCCTGCTCGAGGAACCCCGCCACCAGATTGCGCACGCTGCTGTGGTGCAACGACAGTGACGCCAGCTGATCCATCAGCCCTGGCCGCGTCATCTCTTGAACGCGTCCACGAACAGCCGACCGAATGCCGCGATCAGCTGCTCCTGGGCGCCGCCTTCACCGAAGTTGTAGCGGGCATATCGAAAGATCCGCCCGACATGCTCGTCGTCGAGCGCAATGATCCCGCCCGGTTCGACCATCCCCTGCAGATGCCGCACATACCGCTGCAGCCCAGCTTCCCCGTTGCATGGTCTCAGCAGCTCCTCGACCTCGGCCGGCAGCAGCTCCAGCACCGACAGCGTGTCTGACGTCCTCATCGGCGCTTCACCGACTGCTTCATCTCCTCGAGGATCTGCGTCGATGGCGCCGGCACCAGCATCGGGCCGCCGACACACTTCTGGCACACGATCTCCAGCTCCGGGTTCTCCTGCAGCATCTGCTGACCGCTCGGATAGATCCCGACCGTCTCGCCGCAGTTCGGGCACGTGCTCTCGATCTGGTTCGGATGCACGCGCACCATGTCAGCCAACCGCATCACCAGCAGTCTGCTCATAGCGGTCTCCCCTCTCCGCGTTCTGCGCGCTGCTGAAACATCGGCTGCAGCTTCACCACCGTGTCGATGATCGCATCCGTGTGCGACAGCAGCAGCCGTTCCTGCAGTGTCGACGTCGCCAGCGGATCGCCCTTCCTCACGTGCCCCGACAGCCACAGTGCCGTCAGCCACGCCAGCGTCGCGCCGACCTCGATCGGGTTCTTCCCGTGCAGCATCGGCTCGATCTGGTCGATCATCTGCTGCACTTCCTTGGGATCAGGCAGCTGCGTCATCGATATCCCTTCCCACCAACGCTTTCGCTTTCGACAGCGCACCGGTCGCGTAACCGATCGCTGCCGCGGTGTCGGTCCTCACGTCTTCCAGCTCGTAGATCAGCCCCTTCAGCTGCGCGTAGGCGTCCTCCAGCACTTTATGCACTTCGGTCGGTTTCATCGGTCCCTCGTCAGCTGCGATCATCAGCTCCTCGCACAGCAGATCCAGCGCCTCGCCCTGGCTCAGCGTCACCGCACCATCTCCCCGATCCACTCGGGCAGCTCCTGCCGGTAGTCGCAATGCGCGCAGGCCAACGTCACCCGCCTCTCGACGATCAGCGGATACAGCGGCGGATGATCACTGCTGTTGCCGCATGTCAGCGGGTGCTTCGTTGGATCCAGCTGCCAGCCAATGATGTGCTGCATCAGCTGCAGGAGCTGGCTGTTCCGCATCTTCGTCATGCTTTGCTCACCGAGCGCATGTCACGCATCGCAAAGTTCCGTTCCTCGTTGCGACTTGGATCGAACGCCCGCAGGAACCACTGCTCGCCCTGGTGAAACTTCGACGCACCCCACCACACCCCCAGCACCGTCACCTCGCGCCATTCGGTCTCGAGCTTGTGGTTCGTGTAGCGGAACCGCACCGTCATGCCGGGCTCCAGTGTCATCATGCTCGCCCTCCGCGCTTCGCCAGATCCGGCATCGGCACGTGCGACCGCGCCGCGTGCATCTCTTCGATCTGTCGCCTGCTCTCCGGATGCATTGCCTCGCGCTCTGCCGCCGTCATCGGCCGCCAGCGACCAGCGTGCCGCACATACTCAGCGCCGCAGTTCATGCACAGCGACACATCGCCCGTCTTCGGCCGCGCCTTCGGATCACTGAACGACGTATACGCGTCACACACATAGCCGCAGCTCACGCACATCCATGCCGCCTCACGGCCCGTCATCTCTTCCCCATCGCCAAACCCGCCAATCCACCCGACACCCAGAACCCGAACGGCGCCAGCCATGGCGCACCGTCGAGCATGTTCACGATCGCACCGACCAACAGCACCACCGACAACACCGCATTGATCCAGCGGGCGTGGTCCAGCGCCCAGTCGAACCAGTGGCTCCTCATCCCAGCTGATCACTCATCGACGCATGCCCTCTTCGCTTCCTCGACCGTCTTAAACTCTCTCCCCGGCTTACCCGGCACCTTCAGCCACACCTTGCGACCCGCTGCGGTCAAACGCGCATAGCGCCGATGAAACTTTGATCCGTCGCTGCGACACAGCTTCCGCCATTGCTGCCAGCTCCTCCACTGCTGCCAACCATCCGCATCCGGCTCACTCCAACCAGCACCCGCCATCACTCAATCACCGCTGTGAACGGATGCGGCTTGTCCAGCGCATCGCACATGATCAGCAGAAACTTCGTCTCCTCCGACAGCTGCCCGAACACCGACGTCCGCCAGTCGTTCAATCCGCTCAGCTTGGCGAACCGGCGCACGTAATCCGCTGCCTCGGGTATCTCCCAGATCGAGCGTTGATCATCGTCGTAGCCGCTCAGCAGCAGCACGATCGTCGCGCGTGGCAATGACGCATGCGCTTCGGCGGGTGCTCGAGCCATGTCCCGCAGCCAGCCCTCGTCCTGCACACCGTCGCCGATCTCTATGCACACCAAGTTATGGTGTCCGGTCATCCCCATAACTCCCACACAGGATTATCGTCCCACTGCACCCGCAGTTTGGTCCGTTGAGAATAGCGCTGCGGCACAGGCACAAGTCTGCTGTCGGAGGGCAAAAACATGGCAGTTCGGTCCTCAGACAATATTCCCATCCATGCGTATATACATACGTTCTAGTTGTGGGGGGAGGAGGTAGTCGATCTCCATGCGTATATACTGACCTCCGAGTGGTCCAAGTTGTGGGGGGTGGGGGGCCCCTTCGTCCCTGGCAGCGGGCCCATTTTTTGGCCACCCCCCTCGCCTCACCCAGAAGGCTTACGCGGCAGGCGGGTAAACCCAATGGCTGATGGGTGTAGGCCATCCGGCCGACCGTCTGGCTTCTCGATCGACCGGATGGGTGAGCCCAGGCCTCGAGGCCCAGGTCGCACGTGATGGGCGAGGAGCAGGCCGATGCGCTCGCGGATCTGTCGCGTCCGATAAGTGATCTTTTCGCCCCCATGCACTGCAGCATCGAGCTGGTCGGTGCGCCTGGGCATCGGCACGCAATCGATCCAATCACGGGGACGTCGCGGGTATATTTACGGGTAGAGCGGCACGGCATCGGCACGAAACCCTTGCAAATAGCGGATGAGCGAGAGTTCAGCGCCAGCTATGATAGCCGGCAGTCAGTCAGCGGCGGTTGGAGACAGCTCCAGGCAGGCGTGACTCCATGGTCCGGACCTCTGCCTCGAGCTGGGCGTCCTGGGCGGCCGTAGGAACGGCCCTGGCCCAGCCCTCGAGCGTCTCCTGCAGCGCCTCGAGGCGCCCGAGCTGGAGCTTGAGCTGGGCTCTGTGGCCCTCCAGCAGGCGCAGGAGCAGCGGCAGCTGGAGCAGCAGCTCCTCGTCGATCTCGACCATGCGCGTGGGCATCAGCCGGCTCCGTTGAGCGAGGCACGCGAGGGGGCCGATTTCGCCGGTCTGGCCATATACCTCGGCCGCATCTTCCCTTTGTCCTGAGCTGGGATCAGCAGGAACTTCTGCACCCGCATCCGCTCAATAGTCTGCCGAATTGCTGGTCTTTTCGGATGATTGCCGCTGTCGGGCCCGAGGATCCGATCGCAAATGGTTCCCGACTGCATCGGTCCACCGCTCTCCAGCACCTCCATAATCTGCTGTCGAAGCGCCGCGGTTTTCTTCTGGCCGCCGTATGGCGTGCGGGTTGGCGCTCGTTGAGGCACTGGATCATCAACCGCGTTGGAACGGTTGCTGCTCTCCACCCCTACGACCACTCCATTCACCACGATGAGCACATCGCCGAACTGTAATTTCGCATCCACTGCGCTGCGTAGTTTGCTCGTGATCATGTCACCAGCCTCCATGCCGCATTGTAGCTGAGCGCTGCGAACGACCGTGTGATCCACTGATTGGATCCGATGCGCTTGAGCACGATCCAGTCGGTCATGTGCACACAGGCATCGACTGGGATCTCCTTCAAGTTCCCGAGCCGGTTCACCTTCAGCGTTCGGATCTCATCGACCACGTAGACATCACCGTGGTTCGTGCGACCGAACCAGATCAGTCGGACACCTTTGCGGATCTGGCTGCGATGGAAGAACACGTCATCGACGCCTTGCCATCGGCCTGTCGCGTTCAACGGACGTGTCTCGTCAGTCACCTCGCGCAGGTGGGTTGGTCTGCCCATGCTGTGTGCGCTTTCGAACGTTCACGTGTGTGTCAGGCGAAATACTGCCGAATAACTCGCCCGTCAACGTTCTGTCGCAATCTGCGACGTCACAAGTAATATCATTGCGATTTGTTCGCGCGCGTAATCTCTACTCTCATCAGACTGTGTCCTTTACCAGCATCGCAGGAGGTTTGTTCTGTCGTGCGCGGCGGGTCTGTTTCACTCTCGCTTGAGGCTTCGTTACACAGCCCCGCGCAACAGTCGGGCAGTCACACCTCGCCTATCCGAGGTCAAGATGTTTTGAGCGCCCGTTAGAGAAAATGTCGGGCGGTCGTCAATCGCATGACTGGGTGGGAGCGTCTCTCCCCCGATGGACAGGCTGTCCGGTGCCCTCGTCCCAGCCGATCTCGTTGGGTGTCCCCAAACAGCGGCACGCCCGACACACCATGCGATCAGTTGGTCGGACGTCGCGGGTCGCGGCAAACGGAGCCCGCATCTGCCCAGGCGCAACGCCTGGAGCTGCAAGTCGGAGCCGGCAGAGCCTTCGGCTACAGCTCGGTCGGTCCCCCGATCCTGCAGCTGCCTACGCTATGTAGAAGGATGCTGAGGGCCCATTGGCACAGGCGAGTGGATGTTGGCAAGCGCAACCGGATAGGGGTGAGAATGTCGTTGCACAACCAAACGTCAGAGACTCTGACGGTAAGCGCAACCGGTCTCAAAATGCGCGCTGGCAGGCGGTTGCAGAGAACCCTATGTGAGCGTCCGAGCGGTTGGTCATCGCTCACGTGTGTAGGGGGTCGGTGCCCAGTGTGCCGGCTCCCTTTTCGCAACTGGGGATGGAATGTCTTTTTTAATTTGTAGAGCAGCCCTAACTGGAAATTTAACGCACCCACCCCCGCGCAGGCGCCTACATTAACGCACATAAGCTGTGTTAGAGCCGGATATGCTGGATACCCGGTCTCGTTGCGCCTCTGTAGCGGCTCCCAGCAGCCGGGAAACGGCATCTACGCCTTATGGGTGATGCTCGGAGCGGGCTCTGGGACCAGTTTTGACTGGATGAGGTGCTGATCGCAGCAGGCGACCGCTCCAGGGAGCGCCCACCACGTGCCTGGAGGCTTCACGCGCATGCCGGATGTTATGTCCAGCTCCGCTACCGCACCGCAGCCTGGAGCGTCGCAGATCAGCTGAGCTGGCATCACGAGACCTCCTTCTCGAGCAGCTGCTGGACGATCTCTGCGTCGCCACGCAGCATCGCGATGCGGACGACCAGCCGGTGGATATGCGCCGGCATGATGATGTGGGTCATCGACATATCGCCCAGGCCGGCTGCCTCCAGCTCACCGAGATAGCGCATCAGCGTCTGACGCTCAGCCTGGGTCAGCGGCTGGACCCGAGCCGCACGGTGATTGCCGTCCATCAGACGATCTGCATCAGGTCACGAGCCACGCTGTCGAATAGCTCGCGATCGGGATCGGTCGGGCTCTTGTGCACATCGAAGCACAGACTGAGGATCATGCCGCGCTCCCTGGCAGTCAGAGGCACAGTGGCGAAGTCAGCATCGGGCTGCTCGGCGACGATGCGCTTCAGCTTCCGCATCAGCCGGTCCTTCTCGGCCTGACTGGGAGGGGCGACGATGCCGTGCCGCTGCATCCAGTGCAGTCGGCTGTTGCCATCCTCGATCATGCGCCGGGCTCACGCAGAGCCATCCAGCACAGCGACCACGACAGGGCGGTCGTCAGCAGCAGCGCTCGTCTTCTCATGAGCTGGTGATCCTCCAGATGTCACTGCCGTCCTCGTGCTTGCCCAGGTGCTGCAGCTCCCCTGCCCTGCCCGCTCGATTGGCCCAGCTCTTGAAGAACCAGGGGCCTGGGATCTTGTGCCAGCCGAGCGTCTCTTTGACCTCGAGCGCGCTGACGCCGCCCGGTCGCACCATGAGATCGATGACGGTTGGCATGGCCGGCACAATGGCGCGCACCAGCTTGGACCGGCTTTCTGGAGGCGGGGGCTCGATGGTGCCGACCACCTCACCGGTCTCGCTGTCCAGCGCCTCCACGCGCATCCTGGCGGCCTTGGCGACCCGCTGTGCTGTGGCCTGCAGCTCCTCGACCGGGAACGGGCCCACGCGCAGCATGGCAGTCTGGGCGGCAGCTGGCTCAGGCTCAGGCTCAGGCTCGCCCAGGCGCTCCTGCAGATCCGCCTTGACCGCTCGGCCGGCGATGATGCGATCGGCCGCCTCGCTTGTCCCCAGGCCCGCTTCCATCAGGCGCCAGACCTCTTCGTCCGGTGCCGGCGGTTCGTTCTCGCGCTGCAGGATGTTGTCGACCATGGTGGCGAACGACTCGAAGCGCTCGAGGTCAGCGGGTGTGGGCATGTGCCTCCTCACAAATGATGTGCAAGATCGTCGCATAACGCGTTGACCCGGCTCGCAGACTGAGAATAGGGCACGTGCCAGCCACTGGGAGGGCGCACAGCCGATGGCCGATGATGCACGATGGATGAGCTACCGGGAACTGTCACAGGCACGCGGCACGTCAGTTCATGCCGCTGTGGTGCTGACAAGGCGGCGGAAATGGCCGAGGCAGAACGGCAATGACGGCACTGTCAGGGTGCTTGTGCCCGAGGGCTACGATCAGCCGGCTGGCGCCTCCGAAGTGGTCGAGAAAACGGACACGGAGGCCCTGGCAGCGTTCCGGCTCGCGGTCGATCGGCTGGCTGAGGCATATGCCGAGGCACGTGCCATGGCACAGCAGCAAATCAAACAGGCACAGGACGAGGCCCTGGCGCTGCGTGGGAGGGTCGAGGAGCTGGAGGGGATCAGAGATGCCGAGCGAAGGAGAGGGCGCTGGAGCCGCGCCTGGGCAGCGTGGCGGGGATGAGGATCTGCCGCACATAGCGCCGGAATGGCGCGATCAATGGCGGAAGGACTGCCTGCACTGGCGGGGCAAGGTGCTCACCGGGGCCAAGTCGCACTGGTGCGATGAGTGGGATGGTCTGCCGGTCGATGAGACCACGCCGGAATGGCCATGCGGATGCTGGAGTGACGAACCGAAGTCAGGCTGATCGGTGCGAGAAAGCCCGCAGCCCAAGCAAAAATAAGCCCCTGGAGGGGGAACCCACAGGGGCGAAGTTATGCGTAGTCTCTCGGTAACCGTCATAGCCTATGACGATGAGCTGGTCACTTCATATGCGTCGTGGCCAATAAATCCGACCTGGGCTGTGCCACGCTCATGTGCCACGCGCCACCAGCGCTTCCCGCCGCAGGCACCACAGATCCAGTGGTCTGGATCATCGGGGTGAGCCTCGGGCCAGGGCGTCCAGTCGTCGTGGCAGTCACGCCAGTCGTGCATGCAGCCGGCGATCCGCATGTAGTCCCTGGCGTTCTGGTCATGGCAGTAATGGCCACGCACGCGGTGCCGGCGGCGCAGGCCGGCGTCCTCGTCCTGCTGCGAGCCCACCAGCATCAGCCTGGGCACCGGGTCCAGATCCACCGTCACCACGGTGTGCTTCATGTAGGTGACGCTGCGCCCGTGGTGGAACGTGCGATGGTTCTGCAGCACGCTCTTGTAGCGGGTCAGGTTCGGCCGGTTCATCATGAGCAGCAGCGCGATGATGGTCCGCAGCTCACCCATCGAGCCCTGGATCGCCCAGCGCCTGTGCAGCGGTGAGATGATCTGTTCGTAGGCCGGGTAGGTAGGATTTGCCGGCGCGAAGCTGACCGCATTGTAGGAGCGCAAGACCCGACGCTCTTCCTCGCTCAGCCTGGGCATGCTGCTGCCGGCCAGGAAGCCATCCAGCTCCAGGCTGGTGAGACTGGCGCCGACGCGGAACCGCTCCTGCTCGGCCTCGGGCCACTCGGTCAGCAGATCGTAGATGAATGGGCACACCGCGGCCCCGCGCTGGATCAGATAGCCCTCGGGCGGATTATACATGCTCGCCTGGGACGTCTGGTCGACGATCACATGCACCCGGTTATGGTCGAACAGGTAGCCGACCATATCGTCCGCATCGCCATCGGCATCCCGGTCGGGGTGGAGCTGCTGCCAATACGGCCGAGAGGGCCACTCGATCCACATGGTCTCGTAGGGCGGCCGAGCGAACCGAGCCTCCTTGATCAGCAGCTCGGGCACCTGGGCGACCACCTGTCCGACGCGGAGCGAGGCCTCTTGGTCGAAGACAAATTTCTCCGCCCGGCGAGCGGTCGCCTGGAGCTGGGCCAGCGTCTTGGGTGGCACCACAGGATCGCTGGCACCTTTGGAGAAGAGGAACTTGTCGATCAGCAGGGGCTGGCGCTTCTCAGGCGCCGGCATGCGCATCCCAGACACAGATTTGGGGGCCTTGCGGGCCCCCGGCTCCCTGACCGGGTATAGGGGCATGTCGCCCGTATACCGCGGCATCTTGCGGCGCTGCTTCGCCATCAGTGGTCGTTCTCCCGTGTGTAGTAGCCGTAAACCTGTCGCCTCGAGATCCGCGGCAGCCCGTTGACCAGCGTGGGCGTAGCCCGCTGCGGGTCGTGGGTGTCGTAGATCACGTGGTCGATGACGCACGTCAGGTGCTTGGACACCGAGACGATCAGGCGCCCAGGCGGAAGATCTTCCCGGCATAGGAACGTGACAGCGCCCCCGAACATCGGCCGCGTGCCGACCCAGCGCCAGCCCAGCTCAGACAGCAGGCGCTCGTAGGTGCGCCTGTGCACGCCCGTCCTGGCGGCGCTGCGGCGCCGACGCTTGGTCTTGCGCTCCAGCTGCCCGAGAGCGTTGAGCCGGTCGTAGACCTCGCGGTAGGGCATGCGGGTGGCGACCGCGATGGCGCGGCAGACGCAGTCGTTGGCCGGGCCATGGAACCCGGCGGCCTTGCGACCGCCATCGTCCAGGGTCCAGCTCATGCCTGTCCTGCCGTCGTGGAGGGTGATGCCGGCCAGGGCGTCCATCACTTGCCTCCCCACGCCAGATACGCGGCGTGTTCTCTGGCCTCTGCCAGGGTGGTGTGGGCTGTCCTGGCGGCCCCGTTCGCCAGGACATACGAGAGCTGACCGCGGCGGAAGCGGGTGCCACCCGAGCGATGGGCCCAGATCTTGAACCGGAGCCCGTTGGCTTCGCCCAGCCAGTGCGCCTTGATGAAGCCCAGGCGCGGGATCCGCTGCCACTCGATCTTGGGGAGCTGGGTCATCGCGCAGCCCTCCCGATGTGGTTGGCGTAGACGCTCACGGCCTTCCAGTAAGCGGCCATCGGGGCCTTGTGGGTGCGCCAGCAGAGCTGGGCTCGGGCAGCAGCGTCCAGGCGGATCTCGCCCAGCAGCGCCACCAGGGCGGCCCTGGCTGGCTCTGGCAGCTCCCGCAGCTTGGCAGCCGCGGGGAGAGCCAGGATCGGATTGCGCACGTCTGCGCGGGTCGAGCGCATGTCTCTGCGCATGTCAGGCGGCCCTCCTGATCTCGGGCGGCAGCATCACGTCGCTGAAGACGCAGCTGCCGCGGTTGAGCGCCTGGGCGCCGCGCATGGCGGCGTCGCGGGTGGGGTAGGGGCCGAAGAGCAGCCGCAGCCCGTCCGCGGCATGCTTCCAGTAGAAGCCCTCGTGGTCCTGCCAGAGCTGGATGTCGACCTCGGTCATGCCCGCCTCACCACGTTCGGGGACACTCTGATCATGCTCGGGCGCTGCTCGGGCAGGCCCAGGTCATGCCGGGAAAAGCACTGCTCCCCCGCCGGCCCCGTCCCAGCGCGGGCGGTGTTGGCGTCGCCCAGGCGATCGAGGTGCCGCATCGAGAGGTGGCCGCAGAATTGGCCATCGGGGCGGATGAGCGTGACCTCCTCCTCGGACACATCGAGCATGTCCTGGCAGTGGTCGAAGGCGACGTAGAGATGCTTGCCGTGGCTGCCGATCGCGAGGATCGGCAACCCTTTGGCATGCACCTTGGCGGCTGCGTAGGTGCGGAACGCTTTCATGATCTGGCCCTCTCCTCCCTGGCCCAGCGCCCGGCCATCTCGAGAGCCTCCATCAGGCGGTCGTGTGCCTGGGCATGTGCCGGTGACAGCACGCGCCAGCTGATGATCAGGTGCGCGGCCTCGATCGGGTTGACGGCCTGATAGAACCGACCGTCCGCATCCCACTCGCCCTGGCTGGCAGGCTGCTGCTTGCAGGCAGCGTTCCACTCGGCGAACAGCGTCTCATCCAGACCGCAGAACCGCAGGATCGAGTTGGTGCAGGCCCATGCGGTCATGGGCTCGTAGGTTTTGGTGCTCATGAGCGGGCTCCTGTGAACTTGAGGGTCGGAGCCTCGACGCGGACGTCGATGCCCTGTGCGCGGATGAGGCGCATCATCTCCTCGGTGATGGTCTTGGTCCTGGCGAGCCGGCAGAAGAACAGGCTGGTCGGGCAGGCCGGGTAGATGGTCTCGTTGCCGTAGACGTTCCGGATCGAGACGGTGATGGTGCGGGAGAGGTCTGCCGCCCGCGCCCCGGTCGAGGGGAGCTGCCCCTCGATCGAGAAGCCGTAGTCGCTTGCGTTTGGCATGATCAGCCCTCCACTTCGGGGGCTGTCGCGACGAACGGCTCGGCCATGAAGCCGGCCTCGCGATACTCGGTGAGCCACTCGTAGAGATCGAGCAGCTGGGCGTAGGGCAGCGCGATGCTGCCCTGGCCGGTCGAGTGGAACAGCTTCAGATCGACGCCAGTGGGGGTCGTGCTGATTGTCAGACGGCTCTTCATGATCAGCCCTCCACCACGGTGCAGCCGGCCTTGCGGACGAGCCGCGCTGGCCCCTTGCGGTCGACGCCCTTCCGGCTGGTCGGCTTGCCCATCCAGCAGTGCGCGAGATCGGGGTTCAGCAGCTCACGGACGCGGAAGTATTGGCCGGCGGTATCGCGAACGATCTGGCCCCCGCATGTGCCCAAGCACTGGTCGGCTCGGGCGCAGGCTTCGGTGTGTTGACAGGTCATTTGGTCTCTCACGTGTGTGTTCCGCCGCCCGACAATCAGGCGGCGAGCCACTTATCGCAAATTGCGACGTGCCGGTCAATGCGCACATTAACGCCGATAGTGGTATACGGACGGTGCTTTTGCCCCTTGTTTCCCAGTCGTTTCTGTCGCAAACTGCGACAGATGAAGTTGAGTGAAACGACCGAGATGACCTTCACGACCGACTACGACCGCTACATCGTCGCTTTCTCAGGCGGGAAAGACAGCCTCGCCTCTGTGCTGCTGCTGCTGGACCTGGGCGTGCCCAAGGACCGCATTGAGCTGCATCACCATGACGTGGACGGCGGCGAGCGCCGCTTCATGGATTGGGGCTCGACCCCCAGCTATTGCCGGCGGGTCGCCCAGGCTCTCGGGCTCAAGATCTACTTCAGCCACAAGGTGGGGGGTTTCGAGGGCGAGATGCTGCGTCACGAAAGCCGCACCGCGCCAACCGCCTGGGAGACGGAAGACGGCAGCTGGAAGGTGAACGGCGGCACCGCGGGCAAGATCGACACCCGCGAGCAGTATCCGGCCCAGCATCACTCGCTCAGCATCCGTTGGTGCTCGGCCTACCTCAAGATCATGGTCATGGAGATGATGCTGAAGAACGAACCCCGGTTCGTTCGCAGCCGCACCCTGGTCATCACTGGCGAGCGCGCCGAGGAGAGCGACGCCAGGGCGAAGTATTCCGCGTTCGGCCCGCACAAGGCCGATCTCCGCGACGGCAAGAACCCCCGCCACATCGACCACTGGCGCCCGGTCCTGGGTTGGTCCGAGGAGCAGGTGTGGGAGATCATCCGCCGCTACGCGATCATCCCGCACCCCGCGTATCGCCTGGGCTGGTCGCGGCTGAGCTGCATGACTTGCATCTTCGGCTCGGTCGACCAGTGGGCCACGATCCGCGCAGTCTTCCCCGAGCGGTTTGAGCGCATCGCCGCCCGCGAGCGTCAGTTCGGCAAGACGATCGACACCAAGCGTCGCAGCGTCCACGAGCTGGCCGACCGCGGCACCCCATTCGCAGCCGCCCTGGCGCAGCCCGAGCTGGTCGCCCAGGCCGACGCCGACGACTGGAACGAACCCGTATTCACCAACGATTGGCAGCTCCCGGCCGGCGCGTTCGGCGAGAGCGACAAGAGACTCTGAGGGAAACGTCGATGATCGAGATGGAACAAGACCCGACCCCGCTCCGCGTGCTGGTCGCCTGTGAGTTTTCCGGCACCGTGCGCGACGCTTTCCTGGCGCGTGGCCACGATGCTTGGTCGTGCGATCTGCTCCCGGCTGAGCGCAACAGCAATCGCCACATCCGCGGCGACGCCCGCGACTACCTCGACGAGGGGTGGGATCTGCTCATGGTCGCGCACCCGCCGTGCACGCGCCTGTGCAACAGCGGTGTGCGCTGGCTGTCCGAGCCGCCGCCTGGGCGCACGCTCGACGCCATGTGGCGTGAGCTGGACGAGGCCGCCGAGCTGTTCAGCGCCTTCTGGAACGCGCCGATCGACCGGGTGTGCATCGAGAACCCGGTGATGCACCGGCACGCCAAGGAGCGCATCGAGGGCTACCGCGATTTTTCGCAGAGCGTGCAGCCCTACGAGTATGGCCACCCCGAGAGCAAGCGCACCTGCCTCTGGCTCCGGAACCTGCCGCGCCTGACGCCGACCGACGTTGTCGAGGGTCGCTCACATCGCGTCCACCGCATGGGCCAGACCAAGAACCGCTGGCGCGAGCGCAGCCGGTTCTTCCCCGGCATCGCCCAGGCGATGGCCGACCAGTGGGGCCCGCTCGGCCCGTTCACCACCAACGCCGATGCGCTGATCGGCGCGGCCCTGCAGGAAGCAGCGTGATGATCAAGACCTCGATCTATGGCCTGCCGCTGAACCCCCGTCATCTCCTCGAGGAGCTGGCGGGCGCTTCGTTCTGCATCTCCTACGCCACCCGCGACCGCCTGGGCTCCCAGCTCAACGATGCGATCAGGCTGGTCGGCGAAGACGGCATCCTGCTGGTCGATAACGGCGCGTTCAGCATGCACAAGCAGGGCGTCAGCGCCCGCGACGAGGCCTATCAGGACGCATACGAGGCCTGGGCCCAGGACATCCTCGACCGATGCCCCCAGGCGATTGCGGTGATCCCCGACGTGATCGGCGGCACCGAAGCTGAGAACTACCAGCTCGTGACGCACACGCTGCTCGACTACGACCGCGCCATGCCGATCTGGCACATGCACGAGAGCATCGACTACCTGCTGCATCTCTGCGAGGGCTTCGGATACATCGGCATCGGCAGCTCGGGCCAATACTGGCAGACCGGCTCGCCGACGTGGCGCGCCCGCATCATCGAGATGTTCGCAGCGATCGACGCGTGGGAAGCTGAGAGTGAGGGGGCCTATATCAGGCCGCGGATCCACATGATGCGCGCCCAGTCCCAGGCGCATCTCTACGATTTCGATAGCTCGGACTCGACCAACGTTGCGGTAAACCACGGGCGCTACCGGGCCGAGGGCGTGGGTCACGTCGCGCGGCTGGCTGAGCGTGCCTCAGCCAAGATCCGCGCCAGCTCAGGCCCCGAGGCCGAACACCAAACCAAACGCCCGCTGCTGGCCCACGTCGAGATCGCGCTGTGGAAGGCCACGCTGATCACCACGACCAACGCAGACGCTCTCCTGG
>Ga0126377_10000039_pt1 | contig 55622 bp, 39 predicted proteins | sample PanSoiMetPlot_22_FD_92647 | JGI IMG/M metagenome (GOLD analysis project Ga0126377, IMG submission 92647) | Tropical forest soil microbial communities from Panama - MetaG Plot_22 | ecosystem: Environmental > Terrestrial > Soil > Tropical forest > Bulk soil | place: Panama | collected 2016-02-17 | reverse complement strand
CGCCCGCTCCAACGCCCGGCGCTCAGCACCCGACAACACGATCTCCACGGCACGAGGCCCAGGATGCGACATCACAACACTATAGCAACTTACGCGTGCAATTTCTGACGCAAGATACTAGTGGGCTGCGACGGCGGGCAGCAGATTCCACCCGCCGCCGCTCGATATCAGCTGCAGCCGCTGGTCGTGCCGCAGCTCTCGCAGGCGAAGCAGGACCCTGCCGGGCGCATGCGCACCCCGCAGGTCGAGCAGTAGGGCGCGTCGACCGCGGCCGTACCGGCCGAGAACGCGAGCCCGCCCGCACGCCCGGTCCGCACGCCGCCGGTCGCCTCCGGCCGGTCCTCGGACCGCTCCTGCGCCGCCGCCTCGGCCGGTGCCGGTGCCGGCGCCTGGGCCGGCGGCGGCGGCGCGGCGGTGGCGTCGAGCGCAGCGGTCCGCTCCGCCGTGGTCCGCACCCCGAGCGCGTGCCGCGTCTCCTCGTCGAGGTGGTCGATGGCGAGCCGGCGGAACAGGTAGTCCACGATGCTCTGCGCGAAGCGGATGTCCGGGTCGTCGGTGAGCCCGTTGGGCTCGAAGATCATGTTGGTGAACTTCGAGGCGAACGTCTCCAGCGGCACCCCGTACTGCAGCCCGATGCTGACCGCGATCGCGAACGCGTCCATCACGCCCGACAGCGTGGAGCCCTGCTTGGAGACCTTGACGAAGATCTCGCCCAATCCCCCGTGGGGGTAGGAGCCCGCGGTGACGTACCCCTCGAGGTCGCCGATCCGGAATGAGGTCGTGGTCGACGGCCGCCGCTTGGGCAGCCGCGTGCGCACCGGCGCCTGGTCGATCTGGATGTCGACCCCGGTGTCGGTGTGGACGACGTCGGCGCCCTTGCCGGCCTTCTTGTCCGCCGACAGCGGCTGCGCGACCTTGCAGTTGTCCCGGTAGATCGCGACCGCCTTGAGCCCGAGCCTCCAGCCCTCGACGAACGCCTGCTCGACCTCCTCCACCGTGACCGATTCGGGTAGATTCACGGTTTTTGAGATCGCACCGCTGATGAACGGCTGGACCGCCGCCATCATCCGCAGGTGCCCGGTGTAGTGGATGGGCGAGTCCCCCATCGCGCAGTCGAACACCTCGTAGTGCTCCTCGCGCAGCGCGGGCGCGCCCTTCACCGAGTTGTGCTCGGCCACGTACTCCACGATCGCCTGCACGTGCTCCTCGGCGTAGCCGAGCGTGCGCAGCGCGCGCGGCACCGTCTGGTTGACGATCGCCATCGACCCGCCGCCGACCAGCTTCTTGTACTTTATGAGCGCGAGGTCGGGCTCGATTCCGGTCGTGTCGCAGTCCATCAAAAAAGAAATTGTGCCGGTCGGCGCGAGGACCGAGGCCTGTGCATTTCGATAGCCGTGCTCCTGGCCGAATGCAATTGCCTCGTCCCACGCGGTCCTGGCGGCCTCCATGAGGTCGGGCTGGACCAGGTCGGCGTCGACGTCGTCGACGGCGCGCCGGTGCTTGCGCATCACCTGCAACATCGGGTCCCGGTTCGGCGGGTAGCCGGCGAACGGCCCCATGACCTCGGCCACCCGCGCGCTCGTCCGGTAGGCGTGCCCGGTCATGAGCGCGGTCAGCGCGCCGGCCCACGCCCGGCCCCCGTCGGAGTCGTACCCCTTGCCGAGCGCCATCAGCAGCGCGCCGAGGTTGGCGTAGCCGAGCCCGAGCTGCCGGTACGCCTTGGCGTTGCCATCGATCTTCTCGGTCGGGTACGAGGAGTTCCCGACGATGATCTCCTGCGCGAGGAAGACGATCTCGACCGCGTGCTTGTACCCCTCGACGTCGAACTTCCCGTCCTCGTCGAGGAATTTCAGCAGGTTCAGGCTGGCGAGATTGCAAGCGGAGTTATCCAAATGCATGTACTCGGAGCATGGGTTACTTGCATTAATTCGCCCGGACTCGGGAGTCGTGTGCCAGTCGTTGATCGTGGTGTCGTACTGCATGCCGGGGTCGGCGCACTCCCAGGCGGCCTGGGCGATGTCGCGCATCAGGGCGCGGGCGCGGACGGTCTCGACGGTCGAGCCGTCGAGGACCGCCTTGAGGTCGAAGGCCTCGTCGCGCTCGTAGGCGCGCATGAAGTCGTCGGTGACCCGGACGGAGTTGTTGGCGTTCTGGTACTGGATGCTGTAGGCGTCGCGGCCGTCGAGGTCCATGTCGAAGCCGGCGTCGCGCAGCGTGCGCGCCTTGTGCTCCTCCCTGGCCTTGCACCAGATGAAGTCGCGGACGTCTGGGTGGTCGACGTTCAGGACCACCATTTTCGCCGCACGCCGCGTCTTTCCGCCTGATTTAATTGTCCCGGCGCTGGCGTCGGCGCCGCGCATGAACGAGACCGGGCCGGACGCCTCGCCGCCGTTGGCGAGCTGCTCGCGGGACGAGCGGATCGGCGACAGGTTGATGCCGGAGCCCGAGCCACCCTTGAAGATCATGCCCTCCTCGACGTACCAGTTGAGGATGGAGGGCATGGTGTCCTCGACCGAGAGGATGAAGCAGTTGTGCACCCGGACGTTGTTCGACAGGTACTCCCCACTGTCCGTCTGGACGTCGTAAACCGGCTGCATTCCTCGGTCCTCGACAGCGAGGACCTCTTCCTCGCGGAGATCGGGGCAGGATTTGCCGTCGAACTCCAGCGACGCGGCGAGCTTGGTGGCTTTCGCTGCGGAGAGGAAGCCGACCTTGCTGGCGAACACGCGCCGCTCCGACCGCATGCCGATCGTCAGCTCCCACAGATGGGACCGATCGGGCCGTGGATCGAGCTTCTTGAGGCGTCGAGAATAGATGCCTAGGCGCAGGAGCAGGATCTGGAGATCCTCGGTCCACCGCTCGCTGATCACACCGAGCCCGATCCGGGCGACCGTTTCCCCGCGCTGGCTGATGAAGCCGTCGGCCTGGAAGACACTCCGGAGGTAGGCCGCGACGACCTCGTTGGGGGCATTCCACAGGCGGCTCGGCACCCGCAGATCATGCCTGCGTGGTCGAAGATCCCAGGCGTCGACGAAGGGCCGCAGCACATTGCCGTAGAGCCGGATGCGGCGCCCGAGGAGGTTGGGATCGTCTGTCTCGACGACCCGGACGTGCTGGTGCACATCCGGGAACACGGCCGCGACGTGCTGCTGGACCCAGTCGTATTCCTCCGGAGTCATGGTCATGAACTCGATGGTCAGCGACTTGTTGGTGCCGTTGTACTGCCCGACGAAGCCGTCGGCCTGAAGCCATCCCGCCAGTGCGGCCTCTGAGGCTTCTTTCGTGGTCACGGGTTGGATGCGAATCGCGGTTGTGGCCCTGCCGCCCGTCTCATGGACCTGGGTGGACTCGGCCGCGAGCCGACCGACGACGTCATCCTGCGAGGCGCGGTGCGGGTACAGGTGCAGCCGCATTCCCGGCAGGAGCTGGCCGAGCCGAAGCCAGGCTCCCTGGGTCCGCCGCTCCTGAACCGCGTAGACCAGGTGATCGCCGGTCGCCTCGATGAACGAGCCGTTCCGGAGTCTGACCCGGAAGACCCGCTTCTCTCCGTTGTGCTTGACCGCGCGGACCCTGGTCTCGCCGTGAGCGTCGTAGACGACCGTGCCGATCGCCTCGCGTTCCACCAGCTCGCCGATCGGCACCATTCCGGTCGGCGTGCTCACCAGGGCGTCATACGGCTGGCACGCCGACGCCTGGGGGCTGGGCTCGACGCCGACGTTGAACCAGACGGGCGAGTTGAACGCGGCCATCTGGTTGACCAGGACGTGGGTGAGCTCGGCGCGGAACGCCTCGGCGTCGCCGGCGGAGGCGAAGTAGCGGTCCTTGACGCCCCAGTCGGCGATCGTGCCGGCGACGCGGTCGATCATCTGGCGCACCGAGCGCTCGCGCCGGGGGGTGCCGAGCGGCCCGCGGAAGTACTTCTGCGCGACGATGTTGGTCGCGTTCAGCGACCACGTCGCCGGGAACTCGACGTCGCGCTGCTCGAACGCGACCGTGCCGTCACGCCAGTTGGTGATGACGGCGTCGCGCGACTCCCAGGCGAGCGCGTCGTAGGGGTGCACGCCCTCGGTGGTGAAGCGGCGGCGGATCCGCAGCCCGTCGCGCCGCCTGTCGGGGTCAACCGGGAGCGCGTCCCTGGTCTTGGCCATGCATGAACCTCCTTGCCGCCCGCGGCGGTCGCGTGCGTGGGCTGCGGCGTCCCTCGGGGAAGGGGGCGCGGCCGGAGGTGAGCCCGCCGGCCCGCAGGGGACGGTGCGGTGACCCATGGTAACGACACCGCTGTCATTTAGCCGCGGGAGGCGGCCGGGGTCAAGTCCTTCGTACACAACATCTTGTGGACCGGCGAGCCGAGCTGACACTATATGTTGTAGTCGTTCCCCTTGCATCCCTCCTGCTCGGCCGACCGGCGGGCGGGGCGCGTGGAAGGAGTGCCGGTGCGCTGTCCCTACTGCGGCTCGACCCGGGACCGCGTGGTCGACTCGCGCCCGTCCGACGACGACACCACGATCCGCCGGCGCCGCGCGTGCGCCGGGTGCGGCCGGCGGTTCACGACCTTCGAGCGCGTGGAGGAGCTGCCGCTGGTGATCCTCAAGCGCAACGGCTCCAGGGAGCGGTTCGAGCTGGCCAAGCTGGTCGCCGGGCTGGAGAAGGCGTGCAAGAACCGGCCGGTCTCCAGCGCCAGGATCGGGCGCCTGGCCAGCGACGTGGAGGAGGCGCTGCGCGCCCGCGGCCGGCGCGAGGTGGAGAGCGAGGAGGTCGGGATCGAGCTGCTCAACGCGCTGCGCGACCTCGACGCGGTGGCGTACATGCGCTTCGCCAGCGTCTACAAGGACTTCCAGGATCCCGCCGACTTCGAGCGCGAGCTGGAGAGCCTGCGGCCGCTGCGCAAGGCGACGCCGCCCAAGGCCCGTAGCGGCGCCGCACCCGCCGGCGCCGACCGCTGACGCCGGCACTGCGGAACCCGCGCCGGTCGGGCGGGTCGCGGCGGTGAGCGGGCTACCCGGCCGGGGTCGTCGTCGCGGGCGCGAGCGGGGCGGGGAGGCGCAGGCGCTGGCCGGCGCGGAGCGGGCCGTGGACGTGGTTGACCTGGATGAGCTGGTCGACCAGGGGCCGGGGGTCGTGCCCCGGCTCGAGCCGGCGCGCCAGCCCCCAGAGGGTGTCGCCGGGCTGGGTGACGTAGTCGAACGTCGGCCGCGTCCGGCCGGGGTCGCCGCCGAGCGCGATGCCCGGCACGACCAGCAGCAGCGCGAGCGCGAAGGCGAGCAGCAGCAGACGGCCGCGGGTGGTCAGCCGGAGCCCCGCGGGGCGCGCGCCGGGATGCCGTGGGCGCGCGCCGCCGGGGGCCGGCGTGGGTGGAGCCGGATCTGACTGCTGCATGGCGCCATGCTGCCCGAACACGCGTTCGAGGTCAAGCATCGGGTCGAACAGGTGTTTGAACTCGGCGCGACCCCGGGGTAGAGTCGCATCGTGCGGGTCCTGCCAGGTCCGGCGACCCGCGCACGATCTCCACCGGCCCAGACCGGCTCCAACGATCGCCGACCGATCCCGACCGCCTTCAGCCGATCGGCGGCCGGCGCCACGACCGACGACCCGGACGACCGAGACCAGCGATCCGGGGGACGCGCGGGCGACCCGCCTCCCCGGCCCCGAGGGGGACCTCATGCGCGACGAGCTCAGCCCGAGACAACGCAAGATCCTCAGCGTGATCCGGGAGGCGGTGAACGAGCACGGCTACCCGCCGACGATCCGCGAGATCGGGCACGCCGTCGGGCTGAACTCGACCTCCAGCGTGCACTCCCAGCTGTCCGCGCTGGAGCGCAAGGGCGCGATCCGCCGGGACCCCACCAAGCCGCGCGCGATCCTCGTCTCCGACGAGCCGGTCGCCGAGCAGCCCCGGCCGCTGCCCGCGTACGTGCCGCTCCTCGGCCAGATCGCCGCCGGTCAGCCGATCCTGGCCGACCAGAACGTCGAGGAGCTGCTCCCGCTGCCCCGCGACATGGTGGGCGGGGGCGAGGTGTTCGGCCTGCGGGTCCGCGGTGACTCGATGCGCGACGCCGGCGTGCTCGACGGCGACTTCGTGGTGGTCCGCAGCCAGCCGGACGCGCACAACGGCGAGATGATCGCCGCCATGATCGACGGCGAGGCCACCGTCAAGTACCTCTCGCGCCGCGGCGACGTGGTGCAGCTGCTCCCCGACAACCCCGCCTACGAGCCGATCGAGCTGCCCGACGGCGCGAACGTGCGCATCCTCGGCAAGGTCGTGACCGTCCTGCGGCACATGTAGCCGGCCGGCGGCCGCCCCTCAGCGGCGGTCGGCGGGCGCGCGCACGGCGCCGCCGCCCTCCTCGGGCTCGCGGCGGTCCGCCGCCCCGTCATCCACCCGGAACTCGGCCAGGGCGTCGGCGAGCGCGCGCGGCGCGCGCAGCGCCAGGCGCGTGCCGTCCGCCCCGTGCTCGGCGGCCAGGACCTCGCCGTCGCGGTAGGCGCGGTCGACCAGCTCGCCGCGGGTGAACGGGATCAGCGCGGTCAGGGCCACCGGCGGGTGCGGCAGGCACTCGGCGACGAGCGCGAGCAGCCCGGTGATCCCCTCCCCGGTCGCGGCGGAGACCTGCGGCGCGCCCGGGAAGCGGCGCGCGAGCCGGGTCCGTGCCAGCTCGTCGACGAGGTCGATCTTGTTGAGCACCAGCAGCTCGGGCACGCTCCCGGCACCGACCTCGCCGAGCACGGCGCGGACGGCCTCCACCTGCGGCGCCGGATCCTGCGACGCGTCGACGAGGTGGACGATCAGCTCGGCGCGCCCGACCTCCTCCAGCGTGGACTTGAACGCCTCCACCAGGTCGTGCGGGAGCTTGGCGACGAAGCCGACGGTGTCGGTCAGGGTGGCCGAGCGGCCGTCGGGGAGGTCCAGGCGCCGTGTGGTCGGGTCCAGCGTCGAGAACAGCTTGTCCTCGACCAGCACTCCCGCGCCGGACAGGCGGTTGAGCAGGGTCGACTTGCCCGCGTTGGTGTAGCCGGCGAGCGCGACGCCGGGCACGCCGGCGCGCTCGCGGCCCTGGCGCTTGACGTCGCGGGTCCGGGCCAGGTCGCCGAGGTCGCGGCGGAGCTTGGTGATCCGGCGGCGGATCCGGCGGCGGTCCACCTCCATCTTCGTCTCGCCGGGGCCGCGGAACGCGCCGATCCCGCCCGCCTGGCGGTTCAGGCTCTCGCCCCAGCCCCGCAGGCGCGGCAGCAGGTAGTTGAGCTGCGCCAGCTCCACCTGCGCCTTGCCCTCGCGGCTGGTGGCGTGCTGGGCGAAGATGTCGAGGATCAGCGCGGTCCGGTCGATGACCTTGGCGTCGACCAGCTCCTCGAGCTGGCGGAGCTGCCCCGGGCTCAGCTCGTCGTCCATGATCACCGTGTCGGCGCCGAGCGCCTTGACGGTCGCGGCCAGCTCCCTGGCCTTGCCCTTGCCGACGAAGGTGCCGGCGTCGGGCCGGGCGCGGCGCTGCATGAGCGCGTCGAGCACCTCCGCGCCCGCGGTCTCCGCCAGCCGGCGCAGCTCCTCCAGCGAGCGCTCGGCGTCGTCGGCCGCGCCGCCGACGGCGACGCCGACGAGGACGACCCGCTCGAGGCGGAGCTTGCGGAGCTCGACGAGCCTGACGTCGGTGTCGTCGCGGCGAGCCGTCGGGACGGTGATCGAGGGTGGCATGCCGCCCACCGTACCGCCCGCCGGGCCTTCGCGCTTGCCGTTTTCGGCCACAGCCCGGCCCGCTACCGGCCCAGGAGCGCCTTGCGGACCCGCTCGCAGCCTTCCTCCAGGCGCTCGTCGGGGATGGTCAGCGACAGCCGGACATACCCCTCCCCGGAGGGCCCGTAGCCGCTGCCCGGCGCGACCACGACGCCGGCGTCCTCGAGCAGCCGCGCGGTGAACTGGACGCTGGACTCCCCCGGCGGGGTGGGCAGCCACACGTACAGCGCGCCGGAGGGGGCGTCCACCTTCCAGCCCGCCTCCCAGAAGACCTCCATGATGCGGTCGCGGCGGCGCTGGTAGGTCGCGACCAGGCCGGGGAGGTGCTCCATGCCGCTGGTGAGCGCCGCGACGCCGGCACGCTGGACCGCGTTGAAGACGCCCGAGTCGATGTTGGTCTTGACCCGGCCGAGCGCCTCGATCGCGGCCTGGTTGCCGACGACCCAGCCGATCCGCCAGCCGGTCATGTTGAAGATCTTCGACAGGGACCCGAACTCGACCGCGCAGTCCAGCGCACCGGGCACCTGGAGGACCGAGGGCGCGACGAACCCGTCGTAGGTGATCTCCGAGTAGGCGTTGTCGTGGGCGAGCAGCAGGTCGTGACGCGCGGCGAACGCGACCGCCCGCTCGAACCGGTCGAGGGTCGCGACCGCGGCCGTCGGGTTGGCCGGGTAGTTGAGCCACAGCATCGCCGCCCGGTCGGCGAGGGCGCGCTCGACGCGGTCCAGGTCGGGGAACCAGCCGCCGTCGGCGGTCATCGGCAGGTGCACCGGCTCGCCCCCCGCGAGGATCGTGCCCATCTCGTACACGGGGTAGCCGGGCTCGGGCACGAGCACCGGGTCGCCGGGGTCGACGAACGCCCAGGGCAGGTGCGCGATCCCCTCCTTGGAGCCGATCAGCGGGAGCACCTGCGTCGAGGGGTCCAGCTCCACCCCGAAGCGGCGCGCGTAGAACCCGGCGACCGCCGAGCGCAGCTCGGGCATGCCGAAGTAGCTCGGGTACCGGTGGGTGGAGGGGTCGCCGGCCGCCCGCCGCAGCTCCTCCACCACGAACGGCGGCGTCGGCAGGTCGGGGTCCCCCACGCCGAACGAGATGACGTCCACTCCCCGCGCGCGGGCGGCCGCGACCTTGCGGTCGATCTCGGCGAACAGGTACGGGGGGAGCGAGGCGATCCGGTGAGCGGTCTTCACGAGCTGGGACTCCTCAGGTGCGACGTGCAGGGCGGGACGGGCGGGGGACGAGGGGCGCGGCGGGCCGGGCGCGGGTCGTCATCGGGCGTGCTCGAGCAGGCAGGCGTCGATGGTGCCGTGCGCGACCTCGACCGCGGGACCGGTCATCCGGACGCTCCCGCCCGGGTGCCATTCCAGCTCCAGGCACCCGCCGCGGAGCTCGACCGCCACCCGTGGCCCGGTGAGGCCGCGGGTGTGGCAGGCGACCGCGACCGCGCACGCGCCGGTGCCACAGGCCAGCGTCTCCCCCACCCCGCGCTCCCAGGTCCGCTGGCGCACGCTGGCCCGGTCGACGAGCTGGACGAACTCGACGTTGGCGCGCTTGGGGAACGCCGCGTGCGCCTCGATCCGCGGCCCGAGCGTGGTCACCGGCGCGGCGTCGACGTCGTCGACCAGGACGACCGCGTGCGGGTTGCCCATGGACAGGGCGGTGACGGTGACGGCCTCACCGTCGACCGGGAGGTCGGCGGTCAGCGGCGCGCCCGGCGTCGCGGTCGCGCCCGCGGGCGCGAGCACCGGCACGCCGGCCGGGTCGAACGAGGGCGGGCCCATGTCGACGGTCACCCGGTCGACGTTGCCGTCGTTGCCGCAGTGCAGCCGCAGGTGCTTGACGCCCGCGCGCGTCTCCAGGTCCAGCTCACCGGTTGCCAGGCCACGGTCGGCGAGGTACTTGCCGACCACCCGGACGCCGTTGCCGCACATCTCCGCGACGGACCCGTCGGCGTTGCGGTAGTCCATGAAGAACGCGGCCGCCGTCCCGGGGCAGATCCGGATGAGCCCGTCCGCGCCGATCCCGAAGTGTCGCTCGCAGATCGCGCGGACCTGCGCCGCGGTGATCTCGAGCCGGTCGACCAGGTCCTCGACGACGACGAAGTCGTTGCCGGTTCCGTGCGCCTTCACGAACTCCATGCCGCTCGCCCCTTGGTGGGCCGCACCCCCCGGACCCGCCCCGGACCCCCTGGTCGACCGGGGGACCCGCAGCTGCTCAGGTCCCCCGGACCCCTGCCGCCTCGAGCTCCCCAAGGGCCCAGTCGAGCTGCCCGACCCCTGGAGCAAGCCTACCCCATCGGATCCTGGCGTCCCGGCGGAACCAGGCGAGCTGCCGCCGGGCGTACGCGCGCGTGCGTCGGACGGTCTCGTCGAGCGCGGCTTGGACGGGGGCGCCGGACTCGAACGCGTCGAGCAGCTCCTTGTAGCCGAGCGCCTGACGCGCCGTGCGCGACAGCGGCCTCGCGGCCAGCCGGCGGACCTCCTCGACCAGGCCCGCGGCGACCATCGCCTCCACCCGTTCGGCCACCCGCGAGCGCAACCGCTCGGCGCCCGGGTCGAGCCCGAGCGCGACCAGCCGGTAGCGCGAGACGGGCTCGTCCATCGCGCGCCGCCACGCGGAGAACGGGCGGCCGGTCAGCTCGATGACCTCCAGCGCGCGCACGATCCGGCGCCGGTTCGCGGGCTGGACACGGCCCGCGGCGGCAGGGTCCGCGGCGCTCAGCCGCCGGTAGAGGGCGTCCAGGCCGCCCGCCGCCTCCGCCTCCAGCCGCGCCCTGACCCCGGGGTCGGTCGGGGGGAAGGAGAACTCGTCCACGACCGCGTGGAAGTACAGGCCCGACCCGCCCACCAGCAGCGGCACCGCGCCGCGGGCGAGCACGTCGGCGATGGCGGCGCGAGCCAGCGGCTGGAACCGGGCGACCGAGAACTCCTCGCTCGGGTCGACGACGTCCACCAGGTGGTGCGGGATCCGGGCGCGGTCGGTCGCCGCGGGCTTGGCCGTGCCGACGTCCATGCCGCGGTAGACGAGCATCGCGTCGGCACTCACCACTTCGGCGCCGAGGCGGGCCGCGAGCTCGAGCGCGAGCGCGGTCTTGCCCGCGGCGGTCGGCCCGACGACCGCCGCGACCGGGCCCGGGCGCGCGCCGGCCGAGGGCCTGGTGCTGCTCATCGCTGCATTCTAGGGGCGGTGCGACCAGGGGGTCCGGGGGACCCGCAGCTGCTCCGGTCCCCCGGACCCCCTGGTCGACCGGGGTTCAGCGCCGTCCACAGGGACCCGGCCCAGGGGTGTGCGGGTCACGGCAGCGGGACGCACGAGGCGACCAGGTAGCCGACGCCGTACGGCGCGTCGTCGTACAGCAGCCTGCCCTGCCATGGCCGCCCGTCCAACGCGCCCGCCAGCGCCTGCAGCGGCACGCGGCCGGCGACGAGCAGCTCGGACGCGGCGGCGACGTCGAGCGCGAGCAGGCCCGCGGCGTCGCCGCTGCGGAGCGCGCGGGCCAGGCGCCGGTCGGCGGCGGCGGCGCCCGCGTGGAAGCCGCCCGGGGCACGCTCGGTGCGGCGGGCGGACCCGTCGCCGACCACGAGCATCCCGGTCGCCCGCGACGCCGCCGCCAGGGCGCGACCGGCGGACGCCGCGACCGCGGGCGGCGTGGACGAGGGCAGCGTGACGGCCACGACCGGACGGTCGTCGCCGAGCCGGGCCAGCAGCCAGGCGGCGACGGCCAGCGGCAGCGGCAGCTCGGCGAGGGGCGCGGGCTCGCCGAGGCCGGCCACGGGCGGGGCGGCCCGGGTGGCGGCGAAGCGCGCCTGGACCGCCGCCCCGGCGGGCCCGTACGCGGCGAACGAGCCGGCCGCGGCCGGTGCAGCGCTCCCCCAGCGGTCGCCCGCGCTCACGACCACCCGCCGCTCGGCCCCGGTGAGCGCGGTGCGCACGGCGTCCAGGCACGCGGCACGGAGCGCGGCCAGCTCCGGCGCGGCCCCGGCCAGGGCGGGGATCAGCAGCGGCGGGTGCGGCACCACGGCCGCGCCGGTCAGCGCGACCACGGCGCCGGACACCCCTGCCGGCCGCGGCCGGGCGGCGCCGGGCGACCTGCGGGGCGCCGCCTGCGGCGGGTCACGTGAGCACGGGCAGCGGCACGGCGCCCGGCGGGAGCGCGCGTGGCGGGGGGGCCGTGGTGCAGGCCGCAGCGGGCGGCTCGCGGCGGCGGTGGGCGAGCGGCGGGCCGGCGAGCAGGTGGTGCGGGGCGGCGCGCTCGACCGTCACGGTCACCAGGTCCCCGGGCTCCACGCCCGGCTGCGCCGGGAAGTGGCAGAGCTTGTTGGTGCGGGTCCGGCCGGAGGACCGCGAGCGGTCGCTCTTGGACTCGGCCAGCTCGACCAGCAGCTCCACCTCGGTGCCGACCAGCGCCTGGTTGCGCTCCAGCGAGATCCGCTCCTGCAGCTCGACGAGCCGGCCGAAACGCTCGCGGACGACCTCGGCCGGCACCTGATCGGGCATCCCGGCGGCCTCGGTCCCCGGGCGGGGGGAGTACTGGAAGGTGAACGCCGCGTCGAAGCGGACCTCCTCGACCAGCGCGAGGGTGCCGGCGAAGTCGGCCTCGGTCTCGCCGGGGAAGCCGACGATGATGTCGGTCGACACGGCCAGTCCGGGGATCGCGGCGCGCAGCCGGGCGAGCAGCTCCTGGTAGCGGCGGCTGCGGTAGCCGCGCCGCATCAGCCGCAGCACGCGGTCCGAGCCGGACTGGAGCGGGAAGTGCACGTGCTCGGCGAGCGGCCGGCAGCCGGCCATGGCCGCGACGACGTCGTCGCGGAAGTCCTTGGGGTTCGGGCTGGTGAAGCGCAGCCGGTCCAGGCCCTGGACGCCGTCGAGCGCGCGCAGCAGGTCGCCGAAGAGCTGGCGGTGCCCGGGCAGGTCGGTGCCGTAGGAGTTGACGTTCTGGCCGAGCAGGGTGATCTCGACCACGCCCGAGTCCACGAGCGCCTGCGCCTCGGCGACGACGTCCCCGACCCGGCGGCTGCGCTCCTTGCCGCGCAGCTTGGGCACGATGCAGAACGTGCAGGTGTTGTTGCAGCCGACGCTGATCGCCAGCCACGCCGACCAGTCGCTGGCGCGGCGGGCCGGCAGCGCCGAGGGGAAGACCTGCAGCTCCTCGGCGAACTCGGCCTGCGCGCGTCCCTGCTCGCGAGCGCGGCGCAGCAGGACCGGCAGCGAGGCGACGTTGTGGGTCCCGAACACCACGTCGACCCAGGGAGCCCGCTCGAGCAGGCGCCCCTGGTCCTTCTGCGCCAGGCAGCCGCCGACCGCGATCGTGAGCGGGCGGGCGGCCTTGACCCTGGCGAGCTGGCCGAGGTTGCCGTACAGCCGGTTGTCGGCGTTCTCGCGCACCGCGCAGGTGTTGATGACCACCAGGTCGGCGTCGTCGAGGGTGGACACCGGGCGCATCCCGGACGCCTCCAGCAGGCCGGCGATGCGCTCGGAGTCGTGCTCGTTCATCTGGCACCCGTGGGTGCGCAGGAGGTAGGTCTCAGGCATGGGCGCTATTTTGCATACTCCACGCTGCGGACCTCACGCACGACCGTGATGCGGATCTGGCCCGGGTACTGCAGCTCCTGCTCCACGCGCTTGGCGATGTCGCGCGCGAGCACCTGGGCGCCGAGGTCGTCGACGTCCTCGGGCCTGACCATGATGCGGACCTCGCGGCCGGCCTGCATCGCGAACACCTTGCCGACCCCGGCGTAGCCGGTGGCGATCTCCTCCAGCCGCTCCAGGCGCTTGACGTAGGACTCGAGGGTCTCGCGGCGCGCCCCGGGCCGGCCGCCGGAGATCGCGTCGGCCGCCTGGCAGATGACCGCCTCGATGGTGCGCTGCTCCACCTCGCCGTGGTGCGCCTCGATCGCGTGGACGACCTCGGCCGGCTCCTTGAGGCGGCGGGCCAGCTCGGCACCGATGATCGCGTGCGAGCCCTCGATCTCGTGGGTGAGCGCCTTGCCGATGTCGTGCAGGAACGCGCAGCGCTTGGCGAGCGCCACGTCGGTGCCCAGCTCGCTGGCCATCACCCCGGCCAGGTGCGCGGTCTCGACCAGATGCCGCAGCACGTTCTGGCCGTAGGAGGTCCGGTACTTGAGCTGGCCGAGCACGCGCACCAGGTCCGGATGCAGGTCGGTGACGCCGACCTCCAGGCAGGCGTCCTCACCGGCGCGGCGGACCTCCTCCTCGACCTCGATCCGGGCCCGGTCGTAGGTCTCCTCGATGCGCGCGGGGTGGATGCGGCCGTCGGCGACCAGCTTCTCCAGGGTCAGCCGGCCGACCTCGCGCCGCACCGGGTCGAAGCAGGACAGCAGGACCGCCTCGGGGGTGTCGTCGATGATCAGGTTGACGCCGGTGATCGCCTCGTAGGCGCGGATGTTGCGGCCCTCGCGGCCGATGATCCGGCCCTTCATGTCGTCCGAGGGCAGCGGCAGCACCGCGACCGTGGACTCCGTCGTCTGCTCGGAGGCGACCCGCTGGATCGCGAGCGTGACGATCTTGCGCGCGCGGCGGTCGGCCTCCTCGCGCGCCTGCTGCTCCAGGTCGCGCACCAGCGCCATCGCCTCGCGTTTGGCGGCGTCCTCGATGTGCTTGACCAGGGCGGCCTTGGCCTCCGCGGCGGTGAGCCCGGCGACCTGCTCGAGCTTGCGCCGCTGCTCGTCGAGCGCGGCGTCCAGCTCGGCCTGCCTGGCCCGGACGCCTTCCTCGCGCTCGTGCAGGTTGCCCTCGCGGCGGTCGAGCACGGCCGCCTTGTCGTCGAACGCCTCCTCACGGCCGAGCAGCCGCTCCTCGCGGCGCTTGACCTCCCCGCCACGGGCGCGCAGCTCCGCGTCGAGCTCCTGGCGCTTCCGGGCGGCCTCGGCCTCGGCCGCGTGCCGCAGCTTCAGCGCCTCGTCGCGCGCCTCGACCGCGGCCTCCCGCTTGATGGTCTCCGCCTGCCGTCGCCCGTCCTCGAGCAGGACCCGCGCCTGGTCCGCGGCCGAGCCGAGCAGGTTGCTGGACTGCTTTCGCTGGATGTAGCTGCCGATCACGATGCCGAGCAGCAACGCCAACATCGACACGAGAATCCCGACACCCGCCTCCACAGCGGCCTCCTTCAACGTCAGGCAGCCGGGGGGACCCGACTGACTCAGCCGCCTGGCCGGGGCGGAGGCCCCTAGAGATGCGTCGGCGCCGGGCGACTGCCCGGCGCGTTCGAGATGCCTGCGATCACGACCCGACGGTCGCGCGCTGCGTCAACGATCGAACCTGGGGCGGGAGCCGCTCCCGCCCTGCCGGGATGGAGGGTACCGGTGGGCAATCGGCTGATCGACAAGCTTGGTTCGCAGGACGTGCTCGGCAGAGCCGGGCGCCTCCAGGGTAGGACCGGCCGCCCTCCGGGTCAAGGAATACCAGGTCAGGAGGGGTGTCAGGGGTCGTCCTCGTGAAGGTCGAGCGGGTTGAGCCGCCCGGCGAGCACGCCTGCGATCAGCCCGCGCGGGTAGCCGCGCCGGGCGAGGTGGCCGGCCAGCCGCCTGGCCGCCACCTCCGCCGGCAGCCCGGGGTGGCGGTCCAGCCAGGTGGCGGCGGCCGCCTGGATGCGTTCGGCCTCCTGGTCGGGCGGGCTGGCGGCCGACGCGGCGCGGGTGGCGGTGGCCGCGTCGACGCCGCGGGCGATGAGGTCCCGGCGGACCCGCCCGGCCGCGGCGCCCCGCGCGACCCGGGTCGCGGCCAGCTCGTCGGCGAACGCCGTGTCGTCGACGAGGCCGGCGCGCTGGAGCCGGTCGACGGCCGCGGCGACCCCGCCCGGCGGGAACCCGCGCCGGGCGAGCCGCCGCTCCAGCTCCGCGCGGCTGCGCGCGCGGACCGCCAGCAGCCGCAGGGCGGCCTCGTGCGCCGCGGCCTCCCCGGTCGCGGGATCGTCGTGGTCGTCGGTGGCGGGGTCGCCGCGCAGGGACCGGTCGCCGCTCACGGTCCGGTCGTCCGGCTCACTTGCGGGACGGCGACTGCTCGGGCTTGCGGGCCGGCTCGGGCTTGGGCGGCTGGGCCCCACCGTTGGTCTCGGGCTCGCCCGACTCGGCGACGGCCGGCTTGATGCCGAGGTGCGACTTGATGCGGTCCTCGATCTCCTTGGCCAGCTCGGGGTTGTCGCGCAGGAAGCTGCGGGCGTTCTCCCGCCCCTGGCCGAGCTGGTCGCCCTCGTAGGTGAACCAGGCGCCCGACTTGCGGATGATGCCGGCGTCGACGCCCACGTCCAGGAGGCTGCCCTCCTTGGAGATGCCGAGGCTGTAGATGATGTCGAACTCCGCGCTCCGGAAGGGAGGCGCGAGCTTGTTCTTCACGATCTTGACGCGGGTGCGGTTGCCGACGACGTCGGTGCCGTCCTTGAGCGACTCGATGCGCCGGATGTCCATCCGGACCGAGGCGTAGAACTTGAGCGCCCGGCCGCCCGACGTCGTCTCGGGGGAGCCGAACAGGACCCCGACCTTCTCGCGGAGCTGGTTGATGAAGACCGCGGTCGTCTTGGACTTGGACAGGGTGCCCGACAGCTTGCGCAGCGCCTGGCTCATGAGGCGGGCCTGCAGGCCGACGTGGGAGTCGCCCATCTCGCCCTCGATCTCGGCGCGGGGCACCAGCGCCGCCACCGAGTCGATGACGACGACGTCGATCGCGCCCGAGCGGATCAGCATGTCGGCGATCTCGAGCGCCTGCTCACCGGTGTCCGGCTGGGAGATCAACAGCTCGTCGATGTTGACCCCGAGGTTGCGCGCGTAGGCCGGGTCGAGCGCGTGCTCGGCGTCGATGAAGGCGGCGATCCCGCCGGCGCGCTGCGCCTCGGCGATGATGTGCAGCGACACCGTCGTCTTGCCCGACGCCTCCGGGCCGTAGATCTCGATGGCCCGGCCGCGGGGCACCCCGCCGATCCCGAGCGCCAGGTCGAGCGCGAGGCTGCCCGTCGGGATGACCTCGATGGGCGCCATGTTCTCGGCGCCCATGCGCATGACCGAGCCCTTGCCGAACTGCTTCTCGATCTGGAGCAGGGCGATCTCCAGTGCCTTCTCACGCTCCATCGTGCCTCCGCGGCCGCCGCCGTTGCGGGAACCAGGAGTATAGGTGGCGGTCATGACGAATCCTCTCGCGACGTGGACGGCTCGACACTACTGCGTGGGTGCGACGGTCCTGACCCGACGTTGGCTTGGGCGGTGACGGTGCGGGCGGTGGTGCGGCGCCGCAGCGTGGGAAGCGCACGGCGGCACGCTACTACGAACATCAGTTCGATTCAACCGCATCGCCCGATCTGAGGACGACGGCCGGCTCGGCCCGCGCCGACCTGCGGCGACCAGCGCCGGACCCCCGACTTGCTTCGGCCCTGCCTTGTCTGTTTCCGTACGCTTTGAGGCGTATGGGTTCGCCGCCTGACGCGCGCCGGGCGACCGGGCGCAGCCGGGCCGGCGGCGACCGGCGCCGAGGTCCTGTCCCGGCCGCGCGGTCCCCACGGCCGGGAGCGCCACGCCGCGGCCCGGGAGGCCACGCTGAGCCAGACCGCCGACGCCGAGCGGACCGGACACGAACCGCACCCGCCGCCCACGCAGGCCCGCCCGGCCACGGAGCCCCGCCCGGTCGCGACCCGGACGGCCGCGGAGCCGGCGGCGGCGGTCACCACCGGAGCGCCCCCGGCGCCCCCGGCGGCCCGGACGGCGGTCGCGACCCCGCCCCCCGCGGCGGCGCCACGGCCCGCGCCGTCACATCGGGCGCTCCGGCAGGAGGTCCGGCGGGCGGCGGCGCTGCGGGCCGGGCTGCCGGCCGCGGCCGCTCCGGCGGCTCCCGCCCGGGTCGCGGCGAAGCGGCCCGCCGCCATCGCGGCCCGCGCGCGGGCGGCCGCGGCCCTGCTCGGGCCTCCGCTGGTCGCCTTCGCCCTCGGGATCGGGCTGCTGTGGATCGCGGCGGACGGCATCGGCGTGAGCCTGCTGCACGAGGGGTCGTGGGGCCGCTGGGACTCGGGCAACTACCTCGGCATCGCCGCCCACGGGTACGACATCCACCCCTGCGCGCCCGGCCGGGTGCCGCCGTCGATGCCAGGCCCGGCGAGCAGCTACGAGTGCGGCAACACCGCCTGGATGCCCCTGTACCCGTGGGCGGTCAGGGCGGCCGCGGCGCCGGGCCTGTCGCTGCCGCTGGCGGGCCTGGTCACCACGCTCCTGACGCGCCTGGCCGGGCTCGTGCTGCTGTGGGCGGTCCTGCGCGAGGTGACGCCGCGCGGGCGGGCGGCCGCGGCCGGGGCGATGGCCTGCCTGCTGCTGGCCGTCGTGTTCCCCGGGATGATCTACCTCCACGCGATCTTCCCCGTCGCCCAGGCGACGCTGCTCGCGCTCGCCTGCATGGTCCTGCTGGCGCGCGAGCGCTGGCTGCCTGCCGGGCTGGCCGGGGCGGGCGCGGCCGCCAGCTACCCGCTCGGGGTCCTGCTCGTGCCGGTCGCGCTGCTGGCGGGCGTGGCGGCCGGCTGGCGCGGGCGGCCCCTGTGGCGCCGGCTGGGCGGCGCGCTGCTGGCGGGCGCGCTGGTCGCGGCCGGCCTCGGGATCGTCTTCCTCGACCAGCGGCTGGCCCTCGGGCGCTGGGACGCTTTCTTCGCGGGCCAGCGCCGGTTCGGCAACGGCCTGCACGACCCGCTGCCGGTCTTCCAGGCGACGGTCGCGCCGGTGCTCGCCTGGCTCGGTGGGGACCGGTCGCCCGCCCCGCAGGGGCTGACCGAGGGCCTCCAGACCGTCCTGGTGGCCGCGCTGGTCGTGCTGTCGGTCGGCGCGACGCTGCTGCACCGGCGCCGCACGCGGCTGGACCTGCTGATCGCCTGCTACACGCTGATGGTGTGGGTGGCCCCGCACGTCGCCAGCCGGGGCACGGGCCTCAGCCAGTACCGCAGCGAGGCGCTGCTGCTGCCGGCCGTGGTCCTGACCCGGCACGTGCCCGTCGTGCTGCGGGTGCCGCTGGTGCTGGCCTCGACCGCGGTCGCGGTCGAGATGGCGCGGCTGTTCTGGCGCCTGGTCCTGCACTGAAGGTGTCCGCGACGCCTTCCGGCCGCAGGTGGACGCCCCCGAAGCAGGCTATCGCCGGAGACCTTCATCGAGCGCCGGCATCGAGCGCCGGCATCGAGCGCCGGGCGCGGAGGGTCAGGCCGGCGGCAGCGGGAAGCTGCGGATCACCCGGTAGCGCGCGCCGCGGTTGCTGAGGATGCTGCGGTAGCAGTGCAGGGCGCGGGCGCGCCAGCCGGGCGCGTCCGCCGCAGCCGCGGCGATCCGCCCGACCAGGGCGTCCGGCAGCGGCTCGGGCACGCGCAGCCGGGCGAGGGTGAGGTGCGAGTGCAGCGGGCGGTCCTCGGCGTGCAGGCCGGCCGCACGGCAGGCCGCGGACAGGCGCGCCGCCAGGTCGCCGAGGACCTCGACGTCCCCGGCGACGCCGGCCCACACCGCCCTGGCGCGCCCCGTGCTCGGGAACGCGCCCGCCCCCTCCAGGCGCAGCGCCGCCTCCCGGGCCGGCGGCGCGGTCGTCGCCAGCTCCCCGGCCGCCACGACGTCCGCGCCCGACTCCGGGCGCACCTGCCCGAGGAAGGCGAGCGTGAGGTGCCACCCGGACGGCTCGGTGAGCCGCGCTCCGGGCAGCGCGCGGGCCAGCTCGGGCTGGATCGCCTCCAGCGGCGCGCGCACCGGCGGCGGCACCTCGACACCGAAGAACAGCCGCCCGGTGAACAGGTCGGGATCGGCCAGCATGCCGCCGGCGTCGGCCGCAGGATCGGTCGGGCCCCTCACCGGTCCCCCTCCCGGTCGGCCGCCGTCCCGGTCGGCCGCCCCAGCTCCTCCAGGCGGCGGCGCAGCAGGTCGAGCGCGACCGTGGTCACCCAGGCCCGGACCTGCGAGCGGTCGCCCGGGGCGTGGAGCTGCCTGGTGCGGGTCCCGACGGCGTCGGCGACGGCGAGCCAGGCGACCCCGGGGGGCTGCCCGCCGTGCGGCTCCGGGCCGGCGGCGCCGGTGGTCGCCAGGCCGACGTCGGCATCGACCAGGCCGCGCGCGCCCTCGGCCATCGCCGCCGCGACCGCCTCGCTGACCGGCCCGGCCGCGTCCAGCAGCACCGGCGGCACCGCCAGCAGCCCGGTCTTCGCGTCGGCGTCGTAGGCGCACACGCCGCCCCGGTACCAGGCGCTGGACCCCGGGGTGTCGGTGATCCGGGCGGCGAGCAGCCCGCCCGTGAGCGACTCCGCCGTGGCCAGCGTGCGGCCGCCGCCGACCAGCAGCCGGCCGCAGACCTCCTCGAGCGTGTCGTCGTCGGTGCCGTAGATCACGTCGCCGAGCTCGGCGCGGATCGCCGCCTCGACCGGCGCGATCGCGGCGAGCGCCCGCTCCTCGTCGGGGGCGGCGGCGGTCAGCCGGACGCGCACCTCGCCGGCCGCGGCGAGGTAGGCCAGGTTGACCGAGCCGTCGCCGGCCTCCCAGACCGGCGTGAGCCGCTCGGCCACGAGCGACTCGCCGACGCCGGCGGTACGCAGGGTGCGCGACACGATCGCGCGCCCCTCGCCCGTCCGGGCGGCGAGGTCGGGCAGGACGGCGGCCTCGAGCATGTGCCGCATCTCGCGGGGGACCCCCGGGACCGCGTACACCGGCCGGCCGACGATCTCCAGCATCAGGCCCGGCGCCGTGCCGCGCGGGTTGCCGATCGTGCGGGCGCCCGCGGGCACGTCGGCCTGGCGGAGGTTCATCTCCGCCATCGGCACGCCCATGCGCGCGAACCGCTCGCGCAGCCAGCGCTCGATCGCCGGGTCGCGCACCAGCGCCACCTCGGCGACCGCGGCGATCGCCTCCCTGGTGATGTCGTCCTGCGTGGGCCCGAGCCCACCGGTGAGGAGCACCGCGTCGGCGCGGCCGAGCGCCTCCCGCAGCGCCCCGGCGATCCGCTCCTGGTTGTCGCCGACGACCGTGTGCCGGTGGCAGTCCCAGCCGACGTCGGCCAGGCGCCGGCCGATCCAGGCGGCGTTGCCGTTGACGATCTGGCCGAGCAGCAGCTCGGTCCCGACGGCGACGATCTCGCAGCGCACGGGCGGCGGCTCAGCCCTCTCGCAGGCGCCCGCGCGGGGTGAACGTGCCGCGCCAGACCTCGCCGGGGCCCCCGAGCTGGCCGAGGTCGCGCCCGTTGACGCTCAGCTCGACCACGCCCGCGTCGCCCAGGGTCAGCTCCAGCCGCTTCGCGGCCCGGAAGGTGCGGCGCTCCCCCGCCCCCGGGATGCCCTGGAAGACCTGCTCGCCGTCGGCCCGGACCAGGCTCCACGACGGCCCCACGTAGTGCAGGACCACCCGCACGCCCTGCGGCGCCGGGCGGGTGGTGCTGGTCGTGGTCGTCCCGGGCGCAGGCGTGGCCACGGCGGGCGCGGTCGTCGCCGGCGCGCCCACGACCGGCGCGGGCGCGGGCTGGCGGTCCCCGCCGAACAGGGAGACGACGCCGGCGATCACGACGATCCCGGCGGCGACGCTGCCCAGCACCCACCAGTTGGGCCGAGGCCGGCGGCGCGTGCCGAACCCGCCGAACCCGGCCTCGATCGGCCGCAGGCCCCCCTGGAACACCGGCGGCTCCTCCTGGCGGCCGGAGCGCTCGCGGTAGGCGTCCACGATCGGCCCGGGGTCCAGCCCGAGGAACGACGCGTAGGCGCGCAGGAACCCCTTGACGTACACGGGGCTGCCGAGGCCGTCGAACTCGTCGCGCTCCAGCGCCTCGAGGTAGGCGGCACGGACGCGCGTGGCCGCCGACGCGTCCTGGATCGAGTGGCCCTGCGCCTCGCGCGCCGCGCGCAGCGTCTCACCGATGGACTCCAGCCCCACACCTCCTCTGGCGCCGCGGTGCGGGTGTGACCGTACTGGTCGCCTGGACCGGCGGTGACCGATGCGGCGGCGCCGTCCAGGCCGGACGGGCCGACACGGATCAGCGTCGCGGACATCGTCACTCAGGACGCTCGGGATTCTGCCACCCGGCCCTGAAGGCGGCAACGACCCCGGGCGCCGACCGGCCCGATCAGCCGCCGGCCAGCTCGCCGTAGCTGGACTCCCGTTCGCGCAGCTCGCCCAGCTCCTCCACGGTCATGAGCACGTCGCGCGGCTTGGAGCCCTCACTCGGGCCGACCACGCCGCGCTCCTCGAGCTGGTCCATGATGCGCCGAGCGCGGGAGAAACCGACCTTCATCTTGGACTGGAGCATGGAGGTCGAGCCGAGCCCGGAGCGCACGATGATGTCCATCGCCTGGTCCAGCAGCGGGTCCTCGTCGGAGTCCTCCTCGGCCTGGGTCGCGCGGCCCTCGGCGACGACGCCGGGCTGGTAGTGGGCACCCTGCTGCGCCTTGCAGAACGCCACCACCTCCTCGACCTCCTTCTCGGTGATGTAGGCGCCCTGCACGCGCAGCGGCTTGGAGGTGCCGCCGGGCAGGAACAGCATGTCGCCGTGGCCGACCAGCTTGTCCGCCCCGCCGGTGTCCAGGATCACGCGGGAGTCCTGGGCGCTGGCGACCATGAACGCGATCCGCGAGGGGATGTTGGCCTTGATGAGCCCGGTGACCACGTCGACCGAGGGCCGCTGCGTGGCCACCACCAGGTGGATCCCGACCGCGCGCGCCATCTGCGCGATCCGGCAGATCGCGTCCTCGACGTCGCGGGGGGCGACCATCATCAGGTCGGCCAGCTCGTCGATGACCAGCACGATGAAGGGCAGCTTCGGGCGCTTGGCGTCGCCGGCGGGGCGCCCCTCCTCGTCCAGCTCCGCCGACGGCAGCGGCGGCAGCTTGCCCTCCTCGGCGGCCTGGTTGTAGGCGGCCAGGTTGCGGACCCCGGCGACCGCGAGCGTCTCCAGGCGCAGCTCCATCTCGCGCACCGCCCAGGCGAGCGCCTCCGCGGCTCGCTTGGGGTGGGTGACGACCGGGGTGATGAGGTGCGGCACGCCCTCGTAGTTGGTCAGCTCGACCCGCTTGGGGTCGATCAGGATGAGCCGCACCCGGTCCGGCGTGTTGCGCATCAGCAGGCTCGTGACCAGCACGTTCAAGGAGACACTGTTGTGGGTGGGGATGCACGCCCGCGACGCGAGATAGAGATGGTCGGGCGAGTCTACGGTGATGCACCGAACGGGACGGGTCCGGACGGGCCGCACGTCGACGATGTAACGGCAGTTCTGCTCCCGCTTCCAGACATGTCGAGCCTTGGCGACCTTGCGTGGCAGACGAGCGAGTGGCTCGTGAGCGGCTACAACGACCTCCCAGCTGACCTGGGACACCACTCCTCGACGCTCACGCCGACGCTCGTAGACGCGCGTGACGTAGCCGACTGAGGCACAGAGGAATGCGAATCCCTCGACGAGCTGACGGTTGGTGTTGGCAAAGCGGTAGCAACCGTGCCCGTCTATCGAACCGTCAGAGTCCACCATGCCCTGCGCCAAGGCTCGCCGCTGCTCTGCCGACGCCCACAGGTAGACCTCTGGCACGTGCTTCCCGGCACCCAATCCGAGCAAGCGCCAGGGCTGCCGCACGTCAGCGAAAAAGTGGCCTTGGTCAGCATAGGGCGTGACCGCGACGCCTGCTTCGATGAAGCGCTCCATGAGCCAGGCTCGATCCTGGGGGTCACAGGCGACGCGGCCACTGCCGCTGGAATCACCGTCACCCAAGAGGTAGCCGAGCACCCACGGGTCAAGAGGCAGTTCCCGCTCAGGCAGATCAAGTGCTCCGGCGGTCGGAATGGTGTGGTTGCGCTGTCCTCGCACCCGCAGGGACCGCGCAATTTCCCCGGTATTGACCACCCGAGGCCCGACCTGACGGGCCTGGGCCGCCCGTTGGTCTCTGCGCCACTGCTGGTCGATGGCGTTCGCCGAACGCCCGAGCTGATCCGCGACCTGCGCCGCTGTGCGACCGGCCGCTCGACCGGCCGCGATCAAGGCCCGTTCCTGCGAGGAGTAGGTCTTCGTGCTCTCGGTCGCAGATTCCCAGGTCGCCCAGTTCTTCGGGAAGCCCCGACTGGTACCACCGCAGTGGTAATCGAACGCCTTGCGGGCAGCCAGATCCCAGGTGAGCCACAAGTGGTCCTCGGACGCCACCACCCTACTGCCGTCGTCGAACTCGACCTCGTAGCAAGGCTCGTCGAGCAGCACGTCATGCGCCTTGAGCACCTGGCATGGCTGGCCGTCCGCGCCGAACACGGTGTCCCCGTCGCGTAGCTCCCCCATCGTGGTCCAGCCGGACGGCGTCGGCACAGGGGTGTCGAGCGCCAGCGCTTTGCCGGCGCCGGTGCTGCCGGCAATGAGGACGTGGGGCATGTCGGCCAGGTTGGCCAGCACCGGCTCGCCGCCGATGTCCTTGCCGAGGGCGACGGTGAGGGGGTGCGCCGCGGCCTGGCCGGCGGGGCTGTGGAGGATGTCGCCGAGGGTGACCAGCTCCCGGTCGCGGTTGGGGACCTCGATCCCGATCGCGGACTTGCCCGGGATCGGGGCGATGATGCGCACGTCGGGCGAGGCGAGCGCGTAGGCGATGTCGTGGGACAGCCCGATGACCCGGGCGACCTTGGTCGCGGGCCCCAGCTCCACCTCGTAGCGGGTCACGGTCGGGCCGCGGGTGTAGCGGGCGACCCGGGCGTCGACCTCGAACTGGTCGAGGGTGTTCTCCAGGACCGCCGCGGTCTCGTCCAGCCGGCGCTCGTCCACCGGCCGCGCCTGGCCGGCGCGCAGCAGCTCGGTCGGGGGCAGCGCGTACGGGCCGCCGGGCTCGGGCGGCGCGGGCGCGGCGGCGGCCGGCGGCGCGGGCGCGGCGGCGGAGGGCACCGGGGCCGGCTCGGGCCGCGGCCGCTCGACCGTGACGCCCTCGGGCGGCGCCTCGTCGTCCGCGGCGGCCGGGCGGGCGCGGCGGCGCCGCGCGGCCCCGCGGGCGTCCTCCGGCGGGACCAGCTCGTCCAGGCCCACCAGCTCCGGCTCGGCGACCGGCTCCAGCTCGCGGCTCTGGCGGCGGCCGGCCAGGTCGGTCTGGACCTGGGAGAACAGGCCGGCGGTCCAGCGCGCGCCGGTCCCGAGCGCCCGGGTGACCGACGACACGGGCGTCTTGGTGGTGATCAGCAGGCCGAGGAACAGCAGGCAGCCGAAGATCGCGCCGGCGCCCCAGGGCGACAGGAAGCGGGCCAGCGGCTCGGCGGAGAGCGCCCCGACCGCGCCGCCGGAGCCCTGGAGGCTGGCGGTGCCCGCGTGGATGTCGGGCCTGCCGCGCAGCAGGTGCAGCAGCCCGAGGCCGCCCAGCAGGATCGCCAGGCCGCCGATCACCACCCGGCCGGCGACCGGCTCGTCGGCCGGGTCGCGGTTGCGCAGCACGATCACGCCCAGCGCCGCGGCGAGCACCGGCACGGCGTACGCGCCGAGCCCGAACAGGCCGCGCAGCAGCACGTCGGCCCACTCCATCGCGGCGCCGTGGACGTGCCACCAGACCGCCAGCGCCGTCAGCAGCGCGAACAGCAGCAGCAGCGTGCCCTGGATGTCGCGCCGGTGCGGTGCGAGCGGGTCGCCCTGGCGCCGCTTCGTCCCGGCCGCCGCCTTCGGCGCCCGCCCGGCGGTCCTGCCGCCGGAGCGGCCGGACGAGGGCCGCGTCCCCCGCGACTTCGGGCCGGTCCTGGCCTTGGCCACGCGCCTAGACCTCCATCACCGTGGGGATGACCACCGGCCGCCGCTGCGTGCGCTCGTCGAACAGGCGCGAGGCGGCCTGCCGCATCCGCTGCTTCATGATGCTCGGGTCGCCGACGCCCTCGGCCGCGAGCTGCTCGAGGCTGGCGAGGATGCGCGCCCTGGCCTCGGCGATCAGGTCCTCCGACTCCGGCTCGTACACGAACCCGCGGGTGACGATGTCCGGGCCGGCCATGACCTTGCCCGTCTTGGTGTCCACCGTCGCGACGATGTGCACGAACCCGTCCTCACCCAGCTTGCGCCGGTCGCGCAGGACCGCGGTGCCGACGTCCCCGACACCGAGCCCGTCGACGAAGACCAGGCCGACCGGCACCTGTTCGCCCCGCCCGGCCACCCCGTCGGCGAGCTCGATCACGTCCCCATCTTCGCAGACGAAGATACCCGAGCGCGGGACCCCGGCCGACTCCGCCAGGCGCGCGTGCCGGTCCAGGTGGCGGTACTCGCCGTGCACCGGGACGAACGCGCGCGGGCGCACGGTCGACAGCATCAGCAGCAGCTCGCCCTGGGCCGCGTGCCCGGACACGTGCACCGGCGCGTTGCCGCGGTGGAACACCTCGGCGCCCTCGCGGGCGAGGTCGTTGATGGTGCGGTAGACGGCGGCCTCGTTGCCGGGGATGAGCGAGCTGGACAGCACCACCGTGTCGCCCGGCTCGATCCGCACCCAGCGGTGGTCGCGGCCGGCCATCAGCGCCAGCGCGCTGAACGGCTCCCCCTGCGAGCCGGTGCACAGCACCACGGTCTCCGCGGGGTCGCGCGTGGACAGCTCCTCGACGCCGATCACCAGGTCGGGGGGGACGGTGAGGTAGCCGAGGTCGCGCGCGACGCCGACGTTGCGGACCACGCTGCGGCCCACCAGCGCGACCTTGCGGCCGTTGGCGTGCGCGGCGTCCATGATCTGCTGCATGCGGTGGATGTGGCTGGCGAAGCAGGCCACCACGATGCGCCGCGGCGCGGTCGCGAAGATGTCCCGCAGCGTCTGGCCGACCTCGTGCTCGGAGGGGATGAAGCCGGGGAGGTCGGCGTTGGTGGAGTCGCTCAGCAGCAGGTCCACGCCCTCGGCGCCGAGGCGCGCGAGCGCGCCGAGGTCGGTGGCGCGGCCGTCGATGGGGGTGGCGTCGAGCTTGAAGTCCCCGGTGTGCACCAGGGTCCCCGCCGGCGTGCGGACCGCCACGGCCATGCCGTCGGGGATGGAGTGGGTGACCGCGAAGAACTCCAGCTCGAAGGGTCCGAGCGTGGCCCGCTCGCCGGCCGCGACCGGGACCATCGCCGGGTCGAGGCGGTGCTCCTCGAGCTTGGCCCGCAGCAGCCCGAGCGACAGGCTGGTCCCGTACACCGGCACGTCGTAGTCGCGCAGGAAGTACGGCAGCGCGCCCATGTGGTCCTCGTGGGCGTGGGTGAGCACGACCCCGACCACCCGCTCGGGCTCGTCGGCGAGGTAGGAGAAGTCGGGCAGGATCAGGTCGACGCCGGGCTGGTCGCCGTCGGGGAACGCCAGGCCGCAGTCCAGCAGCATGCGCGCGCCCCGGTACTCCACGACGGCGCAGTTTCGGCCGATCTCTCCGAGGCCGCCGAGGAAGGCGACCCGCAGCGTCCGCTCGCCGTCCCCGCTGCCCCGGGGCGCGTCAGGCACGGGCGCCTCTGGGGCCGCGGACGTCGTGGCGGTCCAGCAGGTCGCGGACGAACCGGCGCTGCTCGGCGGTGGCGTCGACCAGCGGCGGGCGCAGCGGCCCGGCGGGCAGTCCGAGCTCGGCGAGCGCGGCCTTGAGCAGGATCGGGCTGGTCGTGGCGAACAGGCCCTCGAACAGGTCGAGGTTGTCCTCGTGCAGCTTGCGGGCGGCCGCGGTGTCGCCCCGCTCCCAGGCGGCGACCAGCTCGGCGACGGCCGGGCCGACCAGGTGGCTGGCCACGCTCACCACGCCGACGCCGCCGCAGGCGAGCAGCGGCAGGAGGTTCTTGTCGTCGCCGGAGTACTGCTCCAGCGCGCCGCCGGTGGCGCGGTGCAGGCGGCTGACCGCGGCCATGTCGCCGACGGCGTCCTTGACCGCGACGACGTTGGCGACCTCCGCCAGCCGCAGCAGCGTCGGCAGCTCGATCCTGCAGGCCGTGCGGGCGGGGATGTTGTAGAGCATGCACGGCAGCGCGGTCGCCGCCGCGATGGCCGTGAAGTGGGCGATCAGGCCCTCCTGCGGGGGCCTGTTGTAGTACGGGGTGACCAGCAGCAGGCTGCCCGCCCCGGCCTTCTCCGCGGCGCGGCTCAGCTCGACGGACTCGGCGGTCGAGTAGGTCGAGGTGCCGGCCATCACCCGCTCGGAGCCCGCCACCTCGGCGACCGCGGCGACCAGGCGCCGCTTCTCGTCGTGGGTGAGGGTCGGGGCCTCGCCGGTGGTGCCGGCGACGACCAGGGTGTCGGTGCCGGAGTCCAGCAGGTGCTGCGCGAGGCGCTGGGCGCCGCCGAGATCGAGTGCGCCGTCGCGGGCGAACGGCGTCGCCATCGCGGTCAGGACGCGACCGAAACGACCGGGCATGCGGATCCTCTCTGTGGTGGACCACCGTGTGGTTGGCGACGTGCGCTCCCCGCCTGGACCCAGCACGGGCGCCCGGCGGCCGCACCCGGTCCGGCCCGGCGGCGCGGCGGCCGGCGCGTCGCGGTCGGACACCCCGAGGTGGGTGCAAGGATTCTACCTGGGCGGGCGGCGCCCGGGGGGAGCAGGGCCTACCCGCCGCCGGGACCGGGCGCGGGCGGCTGGGTCGTCGTCGGCGGGTCGCCGGGCGGCTGGGTCGTCGTCGGCGGGTCGGCGGGCGGCTGGGTCGTCGGCGCCGGCCTGGTCGGTGGCGGCTGCCGGCGCGGCGGCCGGCTGGTGGGGGTCGGCCGCCCGGCGTCACCGGCGGGGGCGGGCCGGTCCGCGGCGGCCGCGGCGGGCACCGGCAGATGCCAGCGCGGGCCCGCGGCGATCGCGTCCGGGGCGTCCGGGTCGGCCGGCGCCGGCCGGGTGGTCGGCGCGCTGGAGGAGGAGGTCGCCGGCTGCGGCGGCGGGCCCGGGAAGAGCCGGGTCGTCGGCAACGGCTCGAAGGGCCGGGCGGTCTTGCCGCCGGCCTCGAACGCACCTGGCGCCCTGACGTACCCGACGACGGTGGAGCGCACCAGCCAGCCGACCGCGACCAGCGCTCCGACCACCGCCAGGACCAGCCCGACGGTGACGGGGTGCGGGAGGGACCCCTCCCGTTGCCGGGAACGGGACGAGAGGTGCCGGGGGTACCACGGACGCATCTCGGGCGGGAACATACCGCGCCGACGCCTTCTCGCGCGCCTATCGGACATGCAACGCGAGCAGGCACAACCGGATACGATGCGGCGGTGCCCACCGACCACGCCCTGACGGCGACCGTGCGGCTCCCGCTCGAGGTCGACCTGCGCCTGACGCTCGGGCCGCTGCGTCACGGACCCGCCGACCCGACGCTGCGGCCGGACCCGGGCGGCGCCTGGTGGCGGGCGACCCGGACCGCGGCCGGCCCGGCGACGCTGCGCCTGGCGCCGGCGCCGGGCGGCGTGACGGTCCAGGCGTGGGGCCCGGGCGCGCAGGCGGCGCTCGACGCGGCCCCCGCGCTGCTGGGGGCCGGCGACAGCCTGGAGGGCTTCCGCCCGACCGGGATCGTCCGGGATCTGCACCGCCGGATGCCGGGGCTGCGCATCCCGCGCTCGGGCGCGGTCTTCGAGCAGCTCGCCCCGACGATCCTCGAGCAGAAGGTGGCCAGCGTCCAGGCGCACGCCTCGTGGCGCTCGATCGTGCGCGCCTGGGGGGCGCCCGCGCCCGGGCCGGCCGGCCTGCTGCTGCTGCCGCCGCCCCCGGCCGCGCTGCGCGACCAGCCCGCGTGGGCCTACCACCGCATGGGCGTGGAGCAGCGGCGGGCCAACCGCGTGCGCATGGCGGCCACCTACGGGCGCAAGGTCGAGCAGGTCGCGGGGCTGCCGGCGGAGCAGGCGCGCCGGCGGCTGGAGGTGGTGCCCGGCGTGGGGCCGTGGACGGCGGCCACGGTGGCCGGGGCCGCGCTCGGCGACGCCGACGCGGTGCCCGTGGGTGACCTGCACCTGCCGCACCTGGCCAGCTGGGCGCTCGCCGGCGAGCCGCGCGGCAGCGACGAGCGGATGCTCGAGCTGCTCGCCGTGTACGCGGGCCACCGCGGGCGGGTCCTGCGGCTGCTGGCGGCCGGCGGGCTGTGGGCGCCGCGCCGAGGCCCGCGCATGCCGCTGCGCCACCTCGCCCGCCACTGAGCGCACCCGGGCCGGCCACCTGCGCCCTGACCGCGCGGGTCAGGGCGTCGGGGCGCGCTGGCAGGACGGGCACCAGTAGGTGACCCGCTCGCCGCCCCCGCCGCCCTGCGCCGCCTTGCGGACCGGGGTGCCGCAGCGCCGGCAGGGCCGGCCGGCGCGGCCCGCGACCCAGCTCCTGCGGCCCGGCCGCAGGTCGCCGGTGGTGACCTGGCTGCCGGTGCCGCGGTTGGCCTGCATCAGGCGCGCCAGGAGGTCGACCAGGCCGGGCAGGTCCGGCACCTCGCCGACCGGGGTCCAGGGGTCCACGCCCCGCAGGAAGCAGACCTCGCTCTTGTACACGTTGCCCGGCCCGGCGATCGCCTGCTGGTCGAGCAGGGCCTCGCCCAGGGCGCGCCGCGGGTCGCCGAGCAGGCGCCGGACCGCCTCCCGCGGGTCCCAGTCGGGCGCCAGCGGGTCGGGGCCGAGGCGCGCGAGCAGCCCGGCCTCGCCGGCGGTCGGGAGCAGCTCGCAGACCGCCAGCCGGTAGCCGACCGCGACCCAGGGCTGCGTCCGCAGCACCGCGCGCACGTCGGCGGCCGGCGGCGCCCACGGCCGGCCGGGCCGGTACAGGTGCCAGGCGCCCTCCATGCGCAGGTGGGTGTGCAGGGTCAGGCCCCCGCCGGTGCGCAGCAGCAGGTGCTTGCCGCGCGCGGCGACGCTGTCGACGAGCTGGCCGGAGAGGTCCGCGGTCGCCAGCCGGGGCACCCGGAAGTCGCTGGCGAGCAGTTGCCGGCCCGCCAGCGCCCGGTGCAGCCGCGCGGCCGCCAGGTGCACGGTGTCGCCCTCCGGCATCGCCCACTCCGCCTCTCGACAGACGACGGCGACCCCATGGTGGCACCCGGCGGCGTCAGCCGCCGCGCAGCAGCAGCCCGCGGCTGGAGGGCCGGAACCCCGCGTCGGTGAGCGCCTGGGCGAGCGGGGTGTCGAACACCGCCGCGCCGTCGGCGCGCTCCACGCGCAGCCGCCCGAGCAGCCCGTCGCGGACCGCGAGCGCGAGCGCGTCGGCCGCGCGCCGCAGCGCCTCGCGGTCGGCCGGCGCGGACCCCGCGTCGTCGACGAAGCTCAGCAGGGTGCGGCCGCCCCGCTCCACGTACAGGACCAGCCGGCCGTCGACGAGCACGACCAGCGCGCCCGCCTTGCGGCCCGGGCGGTGGCTGGCGCGCTCGCCGTCCCGGTCCCGCTCGGGCCAGGGGAGCGCGGCGCCGTAGGGGTTGGCCGGGTCGGCGGCGGCCAGCACGAGCGTGCGCCCGGCGTCCTCGTCCCGGGCCTGGGTCGCGGGCGCGGCGGCGAGCGCGCGCATCCGGTCGACGGCGCCGGGGACCGCGAACTGCGCCCCGCCCAGGCCCTCGACGAAGTAGCCGCGCCGGCAGCGGCCGGACTCCTCCATCGCCTTCAGGACCGGGTAGACGCCGGCGAACCCGCCCGGCACCCGCTCGGCGACGACCGCGCCGCGGGTCAGCACGCCGTGGCGCGCGAGCAGCGTGGCGGCCTGGGCGGCGAGCCGGCGGGTCGGGTCGGCGGCCCGCTCGGGCACCAGGCTCCAGCGGCCGGCGCCCGCGGGCGGGCCGAGCCGCGAGGGCAGCGCGCGGCCGCGGCGGCCGGTCCTGCCGGGCCGGGCGCGCACCCCGCCGGCGACCAGCGCCCGCAGCGGCGCCAGCGTGTCGTTGGTCGCCAGCCCCGCCCACACCAGCTCCCACACCGCCAGCAGCACGCCGGTGTCGTCGGGCGGGGTGCCGGCCGCGTCCACGAGCTGGCGGAAGAACAGCGCCCCGCGCTCGGCGAGGGCGGCGCGCACCCGCTCCGCCAGCGGGGACAGCGCGGCGGTCGCCGGCTCGCCGAGCAGCAGGTCCGCCTGCTCGGCGAGGTACAGCGCCACCCAGCCGTCGTCGGGCCCGATCGGCCCCTGCCCCACCCACACGACCTCGCCCGAGGCGCACAGCTGGTCGAGCAGGGCCGGCGCGTAGCCGGGCACGCGGGCGGGGAGCACCTGGCGCTCCAGCGCGGACGCGGGCACCGCGGCGCCCTGGAGCTGCTCGACGACCCGGTACAGCGCCGACCAGGACCGGTCGTCGGAGGACGCCCCCCGGACCCCCCAGTCCCCACCCGTCCGGGCCGGCGTCAGCCCCTGCCAGGCGGTGGCGAAACGCGCCAGCGCCTGCGGCTCGGCGGGCTCGACCTCCGCGCGCAGGGCGGCCAGCGAGCGCCGCCGCAGCGTGCGCAGCACCTCCGGGGCCAGCCACTCGCGCCCGCTCGCGCCGGGCCGGAACCCGCCGTGGACCACGCGCCCGGCGGCCTCCAGCCGGGCCAGGGCCTGCTCGACCACCGCGACGCCGAGCCCGAGGCGGCCGGCCACGTCGGCCGCGACGAACGGGCCGTGCGTGCGGGCGTAGCGGCCGACGAGGTCGCCCAGCGGGTCGGCGACCGGCTCCAGGAACGCCTGCGGGACCCCGGGGGGCAGCGCGGTGCCGAGCGCGTCGCGCAGGCGGGCGGCGTCCTCGATCGCGACCCAGCGCTCGGCACCGGCGATCCGCAGCCGCAGCGCCCGGCGGGCGGCGTGCAGCTCGGCCAGCCACGCGGGTGCCCGGTCCGGTTCGCGGCAGCGGGCCGCGGCCTCCTCGACCGACAGGTCGCCGAGCAGCCGGAGCAGGTCCGCCAGCCCCTCGGGGTCGCGCGCGCGGCGGTCGGGGGCCAGCCGCTGCAGTTCCAGCTCCAGCTCGCCGAGGGCCGCGGGGTCGAGCAGGTCGCGCAGCTCGTCGCGGCCGAGCAGCTCGGCCAGCACCGAGCGGTCGAGGCTGAGCGCCTGCGCGCGGCGCTCGGCCAGCGGCGCGTCGCCCTCGTACATGAACGCGGCGACGTAGCCGAACTGCAGCGCGCTGGCGAACGGGGAGGGGAACGGGGTGTCGACCTCGACCACGCGCACCTCGCGGCTGGCGATCCGGGCCATCAGCTCGACCAGGCCGGGCACGTCGAAGACGTCCTGGAGGCACTCGCGCATCGTCTCCAGCACGATCGGGAACGAGCCGTAGCGGCCGGCGACCTGGAGCAGGCTGGCGCTGCGCTGGCGCTGCTGCCACAGGGGGCTGCGCCGGTCGGGGCGGCGGCGCGGCAGCAGCAGCGCGCGCTGGGCGCACTCGCGGAAGCGGCTGGCGAACAGGGTCGAGCCGCCCACCTGGTCGACGACGAGGTCCTCGATCTCCTCGGGGTCGAACAGGACCGAGCCGGCGGGCGGCGCGTCGTCGGCCTCGGGCAGGCGCACGACGATGCCGTCGTCGGTGTGCATGGTCTGGACCTCCAGGCCCAGCCGCTCGCGCACGCGCGCCTCGATCGCCTGCGCCCAGGGGGCGTGGACCTGCGCGCCGAACGGCGAGTGCACGCACACCCGCCAGTCGCCCAGCTCGTCGCGGAAGCGCTCGACGACGATGGTGCGGTCGTCGGGGAGGACCCCGGTCGCCTCGGCCTGCTCGCCCAGGTAGCGGACGAGGTTGGCGGCGGCGTTGGCGTCCAGCCCCGCGGCGGCCAGCCGGGCCGCGCGCCGGTCGGGGTCCAGGCCGGACAGCTCGCGCACGAACGCCCCCAGCGCCCGCCCCAGCTCGGCGGGTCGGCCGAGCGTGTCGCCGTGCCAGAACGGCAGCTTGCCCGGCTGCCCGGGCGCCGGGCTGACCAGCACCCGGTCGTGGGTGATGTCCTCGATGCGCCAGCTGGAGGCGCCCAGCGCGAACACCTCGCCCACCCGCGACTCGTACACCATCTCCTCGTCCAGCTCGCCGACGCGGGTGCGCTGCTCGCCGGCGAGGAAGACGCCGAACAGCCCGCGGTCGGGGATGGTCCCGCCGCTGGTCACCGCCAGGCGCTGCGCCCCGGGGCGCGCGCGCAGGGTGTCGGCCACGCGGTCCCAGGTGAGCCGCGGCCGCAGCTCGGCGAACTCGTCGGAGGGGTAGCGGCCGGCGAGCATGTCCAGGGTCGCCTCCAGCGCGCTGCGCGGCAGCTCGGCGAAGGGCGCGGCGCGGCGCACCAGCGCCTCGAGGTCGTCGACCCGCCAGTCGTCCATCGCGACCATCGCGACCACCTGCTGGGCGAGGACGTCCAGCGGGTTGCGCGGGTAGCGCAGCGCCTCGATCGCGCCGGCGCGCATGCGCTCGATCACCACCGCGCACTCCACCAGGTCGCCGCGGAACTTGGGCAGGACGACCCCGCGGCTGACCGCGCCGACCTGGTGCCCGGCGCGGCCGATGCGCTGCAGCCCGGCCGCGACCGAGGGGGGCGACTCGACCTGGGCGACCAGGTCGACCGCGCCCATGTCGATGCCCAGCTCCAGCGAGCTGGTCGCCACGACCGCCGGGAGGCGGCCGGCCTTGAGGTCCTCCTCGATGACGCTGCGCTGCTCGCGGCTGACCGAGCCGTGGTGGGCCCGCGCGAGCCCGCCGCCCGCGATCTCGTTGAGGCGGGCGCAGACGCGCTCGGCGAGCCGGCGGGAGTTGGCGAACACGATCGTCGAGCGGTGCCCGCGGACCAGCTCGACCAGGCGCTCGTCGATGTGCGGCCAGATGCTCGCGCGGTCGGGGGCGCCGGCCGCGGAGCCGGGCCGCGGCTCGCCGGTCTCCTCCCCGATCGCCGCCATGTCCTCGACCGGGACCTCCACCGACAGCTCGAACGCCTTGGCGGCCGGCGGCGCCACCACCGTGACCGGGCGGGCGCCGGCCGGACCCCCCGGTTCGGTCCCGGTCCCCGGCGGGGGGCCGGCGGGAGCGTGGCCGCCGAGGAAGCGGGCGGCCTCCTCCAGCGGGCGGACGGTCGCGGACAGCCCGATCCGCTGCGCCCGCGGCCGGCCGTCCCCGCGCAGCTGGTCCAGGCGCTCCAGGCTGAGCGCGAGGTGCGCGCCGCGCTTGGTGGCGACCAGCGAGTGGACCTCGTCGACGATCACCGTGTCCACGGCCGCGAGCGCCTCGCGGGCCTGGGAGGTGAGCAGCAGGAACAGCGACTCGGGCGTGGTGATGAGGATGTCGGGCGGGGTGCGCGCGAAGCGGCGCCGTTCGTCGGCCGGGGTGTCGCCGGTGCGCATCGCGACCGAGATCCCGGGCAGCGGGGCGCCCGCGCCGGCCGCGGCGGCCCGCAGGCCCGCCAGCGGCGAGCGCAGGTTGCGCTCGATATCGGCGGCGAGCGCCTTGAGCGGGGAGACGTACAGCACGCGCAGGCGGTCCCGGGCGGGCACCGGCGGCGCGGCCGCCAGCCGGTCGATCGCCGACAGGAACGCCGCGAGCGTCTTGCCCGAGCCGGTCGGGGCGACCACCAGGACGTCGCGGCGCTCGCCGATCGGCGGCCAGGCGCCGGCCTGCGCGGGCGTGGGCGTGGCGAAGGTCGCCTCGAACCACGCGCGGGTCAGCGGCGAGAAGCCGCCGAGGGGGTCCCCGGCGGCGGGAGGACGGTCGTCCGGCTGCATCACGCCATGCTACGGCCGGGCCGTGACAGGCGGGGCCGGCGGCCCCGGCCGGCCGGGGCCCGACCGCGGGATCCGCCCCGGATGTCCCCGGACGCCGAGGTCGGGGCTGGAAGCGGGCGGGTTCGGTGGCAGACTGTGGCGTGGCATGGCGGCGGGGTGCCCGGCCGCCGCCCCAGGCAGGACCCGGGGGGGCGTCGCGGAGGCCCCGCGACCGCGGGTGGCTTCCTGGGACGGTGCGCTGATGGGATGGTTCGATCGACCCGAGTTCGGCCCCAACGTCGGCCTCATCGACGACATCTACCGCCGCTACCTCGACGATCCCAGCTCGGTGAGCCCCGCCTGGCGGGAGTTCTTCGCCGAGCACGAGCCCGAGGGCGGCGACGGGCAGGCGGCCCGTCCGGCCGACACCCGGCCCGCCGACACCCGGCCCGCCGAGGACCGGCCGGGCCGGCAGGAGCCCGCGGCGCCGCCGGCCGCACCGGGCGAGGAGCAGGTGCCCCTCAAGGGGATCGGCGCGCGCATCGTCGAGGCGATGGAGTCGAGCCTCGCGGTGCCCACCGCGACCAGCCTGCGGACCGTCCCGGCGAGGTTGCTCGAGGTGAACCGCGCGATCCTCAACAACCACCTGCGCCGCCGCCGCCGGGGCGGCAAGGTCAGCTTCACGCACCTGGTGGGGTTCGCGGTCGCGCGCGCGCTCGCGGCCAGCCCCGGCATGCGCGCCACCTACGCGGAGGTGCGGGGCAGGCCGCACGTCGTCCGCCACGAGCACGTCAACCTCGGCCTCGCGGTCGACGTGCGGCGCGACGACGGCACGCGCGTGCTGCTGGTGCCCAACGTCAAGCAGGCGGACACGCTCGACTTCGCGCGCTTCCTGGCCGCCTACCAGGAGCTGCTCGGCAAGGTGCGGGCGGGCAGGCTCACCGTGGAGGACTTCGCCGGCACCACGGTGACGATCACCAACCCGGGGACGGTCGGGACGGTGTCGTCGGTGCCGCGACTGCTGAGCGGGCAGGCCGCGATCGTCGGGGTCGGCGCGATCGACTACCCGGTGGAGTACCAGGGCGCCGACCCGGCCAGGCTCGCCGAGATCGGCGTCGGCAAGGTCCTCACCCTGACCTCGACCTACGACCACCGCGTCATCCAGGGCGCGGAGAGCGGCGAGTTCCTGGCGCGCGTGCACCGGCTGCTGCTGGGCGAGGACGGGTTCTACGACGGCGTGTTCGCCGCGATGGGCGTGCCCTACGTCCCGGTGCGCTGGCGTCCCGACGACAACCCCGACGACCGGCTGTCGGCGATCGAGAAGCAGGCGCGGGTGCTCCAGCTGATCAACATGTACCGGGTCCGCGGCCACCTGCTCGCCGACCTGGACCCGCTGGAGGCCAAGCCGCCGCGGATGCCCGAGGAGCTGGACCCGGCCACCTTCGGGTTCACGATCTGGGACCTCAACCGGCGCTTCGTCACCGGCGGGCTGGCCGGGCGGCGCGAGCTGGAGCTGGGCGAGATCCTCTCGACCCTGCGCGACGCCTACTGCCGCACCGCGACCTGCGAGTACATGCACATCTCCGACCCCGCGCAGAAGCACTGGATCCAGGAGCGCATGGAGGCCACGCCCGACGGGATCGACGCCGGCGACCAGGAGCGGATCCTGCACAAGCTGGGCGAGGCCGAGGCGTTCGAGCGCTTCCTGCACGGCAAGTACACCGGCCACAAGCGCTTCAGCCTGGAGGGCGCCGAGACGCTGATCCCGATGCTGGACGCGCTGCTGGACGAGGCCGCCGACGACGACGTCGTCGAGGTCGTCATGGGCATGAGCCACCGCGGCCGGCTGAACGTGCTCGCCAACACGATCGGCAAGAGCTACGCGGAGATCTTCCACGAGTTCGAGGGGGACATCGACCCCGCGCACCCGGAGGGCACCGGCGACGTCAAGTACCACCTCGGCGCGGCCGGCAAGCACCTCGCCCGCTCCGGGCGGGAGGTGGCCCTGTCGCTCGCCTCCAACCCCAGCCACCTGGAGTCGGTCAACCCGGTCGTCGAAGGCATCGCCCGCGCCAGGCAGGACCTGCTCGGGTGCGGCGCGGACGACCGGCGCGACCAGGGCCGGGCGCCGGTGCTGCCGCTGCTGCTGCACGGCGACGCGGCCTTCGCCGGCCAGGGCGTGGTGGCCGAGACCCTCAACCTCTCCCAGCTCCCCGGCTACTCGACCGGCGGGACCGTCCACGTGATCGTCAACAACCAGCTCGGCTTCACCACCAGCCCCGACTACAGCCGGTCGAGCACCTACGCCAGCGACGTCGCCAAGATGATCCAGGCCCCCATCTGGCACGTGAACGGCGACGACCCGGAGGCGTGCGTGCGCGTGGCGCGGCAGGCGTTCGCCTTCCGGCAGACGTTCGGCAAGGACGTCGTGATCGACATGTGGTGCTACCGGCGCTGGGGGCACAACGAGACCGACGAGCCCGCGTTCACCCAGCCGCTCATGTACGCGCGCATCAAGCAGCGGCCGAGCGTCCGCAAGCTGTACACCGAGGCGCTGGTGAACCGGGGCGACCTGTCGCTGGAGGGAGCCGAGCGGGCGCTCGAGGCGTTCCGCGCCCGGCTCCAGCGCGCCTTCGACGAGGCCACGGGCGACGAGGCCACGCCGCAGGTCGTGCGCGCCCGCCCCACCCCGATCGCCGAGGACCCCGAGATCCGCACCGCGGTCGACCTCGGGGAGCTGCGCGAGCTGACGCGCGAGCTGGCGCGCGTGCCCGAGGGCTTCCACGTCCACCCCAAGCTCACCCGCTGGCTGGAGCAGCGGACCAGGGCCGTGGAGGCGGACGAGCCCGCGGTCGACTTCTCCCTCGCCGAGGCGCTGGCGTTCGCGACGCTCCTGCGCGCCGGGAAGACCGTGCGGCTCACCGGCCAGGACACCCGCCGCGGCACCTTCAGCCACCGCCACGCGGTCCTGGTCGACCAGGAGACCGGCGCCCAGTACGTCCCCCTGACCCGGCTCGGTCCCGGCCGCTTCTACGCCGAGGACAGCCTGCTCAGCGAGTTCGCCGCGATGGGGTTCGAGTACGGCTACACGGTCGGCGACCCCGACGCGCTGGTGCTGTGGGAGGCGCAGTTCGGCGACTTCGTCAACGGCGGTCAGATCATCGTCGACCAGTTCCTGGCGGCGGCCGAGGACAAGTGGGGGCAGCCCTCGGGCCTGGTGCTGCTGCTCCCCCACGGCTACGAGGGGCAGGGGCCGGAGCACTCCAGCGCGCGGCCGGAGCGGTTCCTCCAGCTCGCCGCGCACGACAACCTCCAGGTGACGGTCCCCTCCACCGCGGCGCAGTACTTCCACCTGCTGCGCCGCCAGGCGCTGCGCGCGGTGCGCAAGCCCCTGGTCGCGCTCACGCCCAAGTCGCTGCTGCGGCTGCCGGCCGCCCGCTCGCGCGGGCGGGAGCTGGCGGCCGGCGGCTTCGCCGAGGTGCTCGGCGACCCGGCCCGGCCCGACCCCGGCTCGGTCCGCCGCGTCCTGCTGTGCAGCGGCAAGATCGCCCACGACCTGCTCCGCCGCCGCGAGCAGGAGGGCGTCCGGGCCGTGGAGATCGTCCGGCTCGAGCAGCTCTACCCCTTCCCCGCCGAGGAGCTGCGCCGCACGCTCGAGGGGCGGGACGGGGCCGAGGTCGTGTGGGTCCAGGAGGAGCCGGAGAACATGGGCGCGTGGCGCTTCGTGCAGCTCCTCGCCGACCGCGAGCTGGGGCTCCGACCGACGCCGGTCGCCCGGGAGGAGGGCGCCGCGCCGGCGACCGGGAGCTCGACCGTGCACCAGCAGGAGCAGGACCACCTGATCCGGCTTGCGCTCGGGAGCCTCGGGTAGGCTCCCGCCGACCAGCGGGCCGCACGGGAGGGGATTCGCGGTGAGGGTACGGCAGCTCACGAGCAGCGCCATCGTCACGGTCGGGCCAGGGCATTCGCTCCGGGACGCCGCCAAGGTCATGGCCAGGCACCGCGTCGGCTCGGCGGTGGTGCAGGACAACGAGCAGCTGGCCGGCATCCTCACCGAGCGCGACGTGCTGCGGGCCGTGGCGGCCGGGGTCGATCCCGACCGCGCCGACGTGGGGGGGCTGATGACCCGCGACGTCGTCACCGCGGGACCCGACTGGGACGTGGCCGAGGCGGCCGCGACCATGGCCGAGCACCGGGTCCGCCACCTGGTCGTGTACGAGGGCGGCCACCTGCTCGGGGTGCTGAGCGTGCGCGACGTCCTGCCGGCGCTCCTGCCGGCCAGGTCCACCGGGGACGGGTAGCGGCCCGTCCCGGCCGCGGGCCGGCCTACAGCCAGTGGTTGTCGTGGCGCAGGTAGAACGCTGCCCGCTCCTCCTCGCGCATGCCGGCGAGGTCGGCGATCCCCTCGAAGTAGCCTTCCCGGGGCGCGCCGGGCGCGAAGTGCAGCAGCATGGTCGCGGGCTCGCCCGACTCGTTGCGGAACGCGTGGATGCCACCCTCGGCGCTGCGCTCGCCCCCCTGGCCGAGGTACCGGGGCTCCGGGTAGGTCAAGGCCTCCTCCTGTCGGTCAGGTGGGCTGGCGGGCGGCCCGGCGTGCCTCCAGGCGCTGCTCCGCGGCGAGCCGGCCGAGCCCGGCGTCGCCGTGGTCGACGAAGCGCATCGCGCCGGCCAGCAGCCGGTGACCGGCCTGCTCGGCGACCAGCCGGTGCAGCTCCCGCGCGACCGCCCGGTAGGCCGGGTGGCCCTGCGGGCCGGAGCGCAGCTCGGCGACGTGCAGCAGCTCGCGGGCGTTCATGGTCATGGTGAAGCGCACCCGGTGGGCGAGGCTGACGGCGTACGGCGCCTGCGCGCCGAAGCCCGCGGCGGCCAGCTCGTCGTGCAGCGCCGCCGAGGCGCGCATCGCGCCGCGGAAGCGCTCGCCCAGCCCGGCGGCGTCGACGTCGGCGGGGACCTCGTAGCCCAGCCGCGGCGACAGCGGCTGCCAGGTGATCGTGCACAGCCGGTGGCGCTGCAGGTCCCGGAAGGCGCCGTAGTCGCTGACCACCTCGAAGGTGTACAGCGCCTGCTCGAACGCCCGTCCGGGGCGGTGCCTGCGGTTGCCGCGCTCGCCGGTGTACGCGTCGAGCAGGCGGGCGCGCCCGGCCGCCGGCAGCCGGGCGACCCGCTCGCGCGCGGACGCCCAGTCCAGGCGGCCGTGCTCCACCGCGATCGCCGCCAGCACGCGGTCCTCGGCGTCCGGGTCGGCGGCGACCAGCCGCACCGCCGGCCCGCGCTCGGGCGGCTCGTCCTCGCCGAGCAGCGAGGCGACCGCCTCCCGGGCCCGGTCGGCGGTGCCGGCCAGATAGGCCGACCAGGCGCCGCCGCGGTCGGGCCGGTCGACCCGGGTGAGGAACGCGGGGATGACCTCGCGCAGCTCCGTCAGGAGCAGCTCCGCGCAGGCGCGCGCCTCGGGCAGCGGGTGCGCGCGCAGCCGCAGCAGCAGCGCCTCGTACGCCTGCCCGGACGCGAAGATCCCGACGTTGGCGGTCGTCGCGGCGGGAAGCAGCCCGCGCAGCCCGTCCAGGGCGCGCGCCTTCAGCGCCCGCCGCCAGGCCGGCTCGCTGGCGCCCGGGTCACGGGGGGCGACGCCCTCCAGGTGCGCGACCAGCAGCGGCAGGCAGTCCGCGTACACGCCGAACAGCCCGTCCAGCACCCGCCGGTACTCGGGCCCGAGCGGGTGCGCGTCCACGGCCGGGTCGACGTGGTAGCGGTACCCGCCCGCACGCCGGTCGGCGTAGGAGACGTAGCGGGTGGACTGCTCCAGGTAGGCGGCCAGCCGCCCCCACTCCAGCACCTTGGTGAGGACGTTGGAGACCTGCTCGCAGGCGACGTGCGCGCCGCCGAGCTGCGCCACCGAGTCGTCCCCGTAGTCGTCGAACACCCGCTCGTACAGCCGTGTCGCGCGCGCCGCGCCGACCTCCCCCGCACCGGGCGCCGCCTCGGCCAGCTCCGCGGCACCCTCGGCGAACTCGTCGAGGAACAGCCGGCGCAGGCTCTTGGCCGACCGCGAGTACCGCGCGAACAGCGCCCCCTTGACCACCTCGGGCAGGTTGCGCAGCGCGAACACCGGCCGGTCGGTGTTGGTGAAGAACGGCGCCAGCAGCTCCCGTTCCTCGGCGGTGAACCGATCGACCGGGGGGGCTGCGCTCCGCTCCGCCCCCCCGGTCCCCCCCACAAGTCCCCCACGCTGCGGGACGCTCCGCTCCGCCCCCCCGGACCCCCCCGTGACCGGGGGGATCCCCTGGTCGGGGGTCACGGCGCCTGGAGGCCGAGCAGGGGCTCCAGCCCGATGGTGAGCCCGCGGGTGGTGGGGACGGTGCGCACGGCCAGCAGCACGCCGGGCATGAACGAGGCCCGGTCCATCGAGTCGTGCCGGATCGACAGCGTCTCGCCCTCGCCGCCGAACAGGACCTCCTGGTGGGCCACGAGCCCGGGCAGCCGGACGGAGTGGATCGGCACCCCGTCGACGTTCGCACCGCGCGCCTCGAGCTTGGTGTCCGGCACGGCCGCGGGCTCGCCGCTCTGCCCGGCGGCCCCGGCGAGCGCGAGCGCCGGCCCGGCGGCGCCCTCGGCCCGTGCCTGCGCGATCTGCTGCGCGGTCCGGATGGAGCTGCCCGAAGGGGCGTCCGCCTTGGCGGCGTGGTGCAGCTCGATGATCTCGGCGGCCGGGTAGTAGCGGGCCGCGACCACCGCGAAGTGCATCGCGAGCACCGCGCCGAGCGCGAAGTTCGGTGCCCAGACCATGTTGCCCTCGCCCTTGTTGCCCGCGAGCCTGGCAAGCTCCTCGAGGGCGCCGGGCGGCAGGCCGGTGGTCCCCGAGACCAGGTGGATGCCTTCGGACAGGCACGAGCGCGCGAGCGCCATGGTCGCCTGCGGCGCGGAGAAGTCCACCACCACCTCGACCTCGGCGCTGAGCAGGTCCGACAGGTCCTCGGAGACCAGCAGGTCCGGCGGGGCCTCGCGGACCAGCTCGCGCAGGCCCCTGCCGAGGCTGGTCGAGCGGCCGACCACCGCCGCGAGCTCGAGGTCAGCCGACCTGAGGATGGCACGACAGGCGGCCTGGCCCATCCGCCCCGTCGCCCCCAGCACCCCGACGCGCACCTCGAACCTCCTCGCGAGCGATCACCGATCGCCCGGCAGGATATCCGCGTGGCGCGGGTCGCGTCCCGCCGGCCCTCCTCGCGCCGACGGTAGGCTTGCCGCGCCATGCTCACCTCGACCGAGAACGAGACCAGGGTGCTGTCGGTCCTCGCCGACCGCTACCGCCTGCCGCTGCACCGCGCCGAGCCGGCCGGGGTCGCGGTCGCCGAGGCTCCGGGCGCCTCGCTGCCGGTGCGCGCGTTCCTGCACACGGGCGGCGCGGCGATCGCGGTCGTGCCGGCGCACGCCGGGCTCGTCCGCGTCGAGGTGTCGCGGCGGGCGGACGTCCAGGCGGCGCTGGAGGCGATCGCCGCGCGCCTCGCGGCCCGCCTGGTGGTCACGGTCGCCCGCACCGGCGTGACGATCCCGGAGCCGGCCGTGCCGGTCAGCGTGATCCGCGCGGACGACCCGCGCCTGCCGGACTGGGTGCTCGGTCACTTCACCGGTGAGGCGTGGGTGGTCCTCGACGACGCCGGGCGCGTGCTGTCGACCGCGGTGCTCAAGCGCTACGACGACCGCCTGCGCGAGATCGCGGTCGGGACCGCGGTGCGGGCGCGCGGGCGCGGGCTCGCCCGGGCGGTCGTGGCCGCGGCGGCCCGGGCCGTGCTGGCACAGGGCCGGGCGGTCCTGTACCTCCACGACGCCGGCAACGCCGCCTCGGCCAGGGTGGCGGAGGCGGCGGGTCTCCACGAGATCGGACGGCTGGCGGTGGTCGTGCCGGGCTCGGCACGAGCCGACCCCGACGAGCGGTCGTGACCCGGAGCCGGCCGCTCCGTCCGGCATCCACGGTGGACGGCCACGAAGAACGCAGCGCGGACAGCTTCACCGATTCAGGCACAAGCGGGCGGAAATAGCCCATACTCTGACCGTCGTGGCCCTCGCGGCCGTTGGGTCCGGTCCCGCTGGGCAGGTGTCATGCGTCGGTCGGCTTCCCGCAGCTACCTCGCCGCCAGTGTCGTCGCCGTGCTCGTCCACGCGCTCCTGGAGCCCGGAGCCGTCAAGGAGGCGCTGTACGGCGCGATCGCGCTCAGCGGGCTCGTCGCGCTGCTGACCGGGATCTACCTGAACCGCCCGCGGCTCCTGCTGCCGTGGTTGCTCGCCGCCACCGGGTCCTCGCTGTTCCTGATCGGCGATGTCGTCTTGGCCGCCTTCGAGAACGAGCGCGGCGTCCTACCGAAGCTGTCCGTCGCGGACGCGATCTACGTGCTCGCCTACGCCGTCATCACCGCCGCGCTGACCACGATGTACCGGCGCGTTCCCCCCGGCGACCGCGCCAGCCTCATCGACGCCGCTGTCATCATCATCGGCGTCGGCCTGCTGTGGTGGGTCCCGCTGATGGGCTCGCATGCCGACGACACCACGCGCTCCTACGTCGCCAGGGCGCTCACGCTGCTGCTGTACCCGCTGGGCGACCTGCTGCTGGTCGCGATCGCCGCGCAGCTGGCGTTCCATCCGGGCAGCACCCGCACCCCCGCCCACCGCCTGCTGCTGGCGGCGCTGGTCGCGATCCTCGCGGCCGACGTGGCGTATGCGCTGATCCAGTACTACGGGAGCTACAGCAGCGGCAGCCTGGTCGAGGAGCTGTGGGTCCTCAGCTATGTCCTGCTCGGCGCGGCAGGGCTGCACCCCTCGATGCGCGTGATCGGCGAGGCGTTCGGCCGGCAGGACACGCTCAGCCGCAGCCGCGTGGTGCTGCTCGCGTGCGCGTCGCTGATCGCGGTCGCGGTGCTGGCGGTGCAGTCGGCGCGCGGCGACCGGCTCGGCGTGCCGGTGGTCGCGGTCAGCTCCGCGGTCGTGTTCCTGCTGGTCCTGACCCGCATGGTGGGCCTGGTGAACGAGCTGCGCCGCGCGCAGGAGCAGCGCGGCCGCCTGCTCGACCGGACCGTGCAGGCACGTGAGGAGGAACGCATGCGCCTGGCCGCGGAGCTGCACGACGGCCCGATCCAGCGCCTGGCGTTCCTCACCATCGACCTGGAGCTCGCGCGGCGCAACGTGAACCGGGCCGAAACCGAGACCGGTGTGGAGATCCTCGACTCGGTGCAGACACGCCTCACCGAGGAGATCGGCGAGCTGCGCCGGGTGATGGCGACGCTGCGGCCGCCGCTGCTGGACGAGGTCGGGCTGACCGCGGCGCTGCGCGACCACATGGCCGACTTCGAGCAGCGGGTCGGCGTCCGGTCCGAGTTGGACACCGACGTCACGGTCCGGCTGGAGCCGGCGCTGGAGACGGTGCTGTACCGGGTCGCCCAGGAGGCCCTGATCAACATCGGCAAGCACGCCAACGCCTCGACCTGCCGCGTCACGCTGCGCGCCGTCGAGTCCTCGGTGGAGCTGTGCGTGCACGACGACGGCGGCGGCTTCGACCCCGCGACGGTGCACGGCCCCGAGCGCGGCCACTACGGGCTGGTCGGCATGCGCGAGCGGGTGGAGATGGCCGGCGGCCGCTGTGAGGTCAGCGCGCAGCGGGGGGCGGGGGCCATGATCCGCGTGACGTTCCCCGGGCCGACGGCGGCGGCGCCGCCCGCGCCGGTCCCCCCGGCGCAGGGACCGCACCCTGACCAGCAGCCGCGGGCCAAGCAGCCATGATGACGCTCCCGTCTCCCCGCGTGCTGCTGGTCGACGACCAGAGTGGGATGCGCACCGCGCTGCGCAACCTGCTCCAGGACGAGGGGATCATGGTCGTCGGCGAGGCCGCCGACGGCGAGGAGGGCGTCGCCCGCGCCCGCGCCCTGTCCCCGGACGTGGTGCTGATGGACCTGCGCATGCCGCGGCTGAACGGGATCCAGGCCACCCGGGAGATCAAGCGGCTGCTGCCGCTGACCCAGGTGGTCATCTTCACCGCGTACGACGACCTGGGCATCCAGCGCAACGCCGCCGAGGTGGGCGTGCACGCCTACCTGGTCAAGGGCTGCCCGCCGCAGGTGATCCTGTCCACCGTGATCGACGCCTGGAAGGGACCGGCGGGCCGGCCGCACGAGTTCCCCGTGTCCTGACCGGCGGTCGCCGGCCGGGTCGCCCAGCGGGTCGCCTGGTCGCCGCCCCGCGGCGGGCTACCCGCCGGGCGGGTCGTGCAGGTCCTGCGCGGCTGGAGTCCCACGCAGGGCCTGCACCAGGGTCGTGCGGTGGCGGCGGACCAGCCGGCCGCGCCCGGGAGGGAGCGGCTCGGCACGCACCCGGCCGGCCACCGGCCCCTCCTCGCTGGCGCCGCTGAGGACGAGCACGGGCGTGCCCAGCTCCCGCAGGCGCTGCAGGAAGGGCTCGAAGCTGCTGCGCGCCAGGCCGCTGACCCGCCGCGCGACCACGGCGTGGAAGCTGACGTCCCGGGCGTGGGCGAGCAGCTCCGCGAGGTCGGCGAGCGGGCTGGAGCCCGGCCCGGCCAGCAGGTCGTAGTCGTCGACCACGAGCACCAGCTCGGGCGCGTCGGGCCCCGCCGGCGGCAGCATGTCCGCCCCGACGGGCGCGCCCGCCCCGCCCGCCGTACCGGCCCCGCCAGGCGCGCCCGGCGGGTCCGCCGCGCCTGGGGCGCCGGCCGCCCAGACGCCGCCGTCGAGCGCCCCGGCGACGGGGATGCCGGCGTGCTCCAGGCGGCCGGACAGCTCGGCCGCGAGGCGCTCGGCGAGCGCGGCCGCTCCGGACCCGGTGACCGCCAGACCCTCCCGGTAGGCGCCCGGGACGGCGTCGAGGAGCTGGCGGCGGGGATCGACCAGGGCGATGCGCAGGCGCTCGGGCGGGTGGCAGGCGACCAGCCGGCCGAGCAGGCCCTGCAGGAGCGCGGTCTTGCCGCACTCCGCGTCGCCGAGCACCAGCAGGTGCGGGTCGGACCCGAGCAGGTCCACACGGGCCGGCTCCAGCCCGTACTCCTGCAGGCCGATCGCCATCCCGTGCACGGCGTCGCCCACCGGGTCGGGCAGCTGGTCGGGCCGGACCTGGCCGGGGAGCATCCGGATCGGCGGTGCCGCCGGCCGGCCGCGCCAGCGGCCGGCGGCCGACTCCAGCAGCCGCTCGACGCCGACCGCGAGCCCGGCCGCGTCGGGCCGGCCGTCCGCGCGCGGCAGGGCCGCCTGGAACTGCCCGCCGGACCGCGTGAGCCCGCGTCCGGCGGGGCCCGGCGCCAGCGCCGCCGCCGCGTGGCGGTCCAGCGCGGACTCGACGGGATCGTTGAGCCGCAGCTCGAGCCGGCCGCCGATCGCGTCGCGCAGCGACGGTCGCAGGTCGTTCCAGCGGCTGCCGGAGACCACCAGGTGGACGCCGTGGTGCAGCCCCGACGCCGCGATCTCGGCGAGCGCCTCGGCGAGGTCGGGGAACTCGGCCGCGAACCGGCCCCAGTCGTCGACCAGCACCAGGACCTCGCCGTGGCGGCCGCCGGGCAGCCGCCCCGCCGCCCGAGCCCGGTGGTAGGCGGCCATGCCGTCGAGCCGGCGCAGCGCCGCCGCGCGCTCGGTGAGGAGCGCCTGCAGCTCGCGGACGAGCCGGGCGACCGGCTCGCGGTCGCCGCGGCCGTGGACCGCGCCGACGTGGGGGGCGCCGGCGAAGGCGTGCAGGCCGCCCCCGCCCAGGTCGACCGCGTACACCTGCACGTCGCCCGGGTCGTGGGTGAGCACCAGCCCGGCGAGGAACGCCTGCAGCAGCGTGGACTTGCCCGAGCGCGGCGCGCCCACGACCGCGACGTGCCCGTCGGCACCGGCGAGGTCCAGGACCAGCGGGGGCTGCGACTGCTCCTCCGGCCGGTCGAGCAACCCGACCGGCAGCCGCAGCCAGCCCGGCTCGCCGGGCCGGGCGGCGGGTGGCGCCGGGCCGAGCAGCTGGTCCAGGGTGAGCGCCGGCGGCAGCGGCGGCAGCCAGACCTCCCGGGCCCGGCCCGCGCCGCCCCAGGCGCGGCCAGCCGCCTCCACGACCACCTCCAGCTCGGTCGCGGGCCGCCCGGGCCCCGCCCCGGGGCGTGCGCCGGGCGCGGCCGCGGCCCGCGCCGGGCGCGTGGCGAGCGCGGCCTTGAACCGCTGCACGCCGCCGTCGACGGCGAGCAGGCCGAGGCCGGGCAGCGGCGCCAGCTCGAACGCAGCGCGCGTGCCGAGCGCGAGCATCGACTCCTCGGCGCTGAAGGTGCGCAGGCAGGCGCGGTAGCGCAGGTGGCTCTCCAGGCCGCGGATGCGCCCGCCGTCCAGCCGCTGCGTCGCCAGCAGCAGGTGGACGCCGAGGCTGCGCCCGGTCCGGCCGATGGAGACGAACAGCTCCAGGAAGTCGGGCCGCGCGTCCAGCAGCTCCCCGAACTCGTCCACGACGACCAGCAGCGCCGGCATGGGCTCCAGGCCCGCCTCGGGCTGGTCGCGCCGCCGCGCACGCCAGTCCGCGGCGCGCTCCAGGCGGGCGTCGGCCAGCAGCCGCTGGCGCCGCCGCAGCTCGCCGGAGAGGGCGGCACGCGCCCGCTCGACCAGCGACGGGTCGCACTCCAGGTTGGTGATGAGCCCGGCGACGTGGGGAAGCTCCGCCAGGCCCGCGAAGGTGGCGCCCCCCTTGTAGTCGACGAGCACCAAGGCCAGCTCCTCGGGTGCGTGGCGGGCCGCGAGCCCCGCGGCGAGCGTGCGCAGCAGCTCGCTCTTGCCCGAGCCGGTCGCGCCCACCACCAGGCCGTGCGGCCCCATGCCGCCGTCGGCGGCCTCCTTGAGGTCGAGCAGGAGCGGGCCGCCGTCGTCCTGCACGCCGACCGGCGCCGCCAGCAGCTCCCGCGGCGGCCTGGACGACCGGCGCTCGGCCAGGTCGAGCTGCTCGCGCGGGCCGATGCCCAGCAGGCCGAGCAGGCCCTCGCTGTCGACGCCGGCGAGCCGGCCGCGCCGGTGCCGCTGGCGCAGGGGGGCCAGCTCGCCGGCGAGGGCGGCGCACAGCCGCACCGGGGCGCCGTCGGCGCGGGCCACGCGGATCCGGCGGGCCGCCGGATGGGCGGGCACCAGCTCCAGGCCGCCGCCGGTGTCGAGCTGGAGCCGTGCCCCGACCCGCCCGGGGACGCGGATCGGGCTGTCGACCAGCGCCAGCACCAGCACCCCGACGGCCGCGGCGTGGTCGAGCAGGTCGTCCAGCACCGGCAGCTCGCCGAGCGGACCGTCGGGATCGTAGCCGTCCAGCAGGACCACGACCCGCGGGAACGGGGCCAAGGGCGCCCGCTCCCCGCCGGCGGTGCGGCGCTCCAGGTCCTCCAGGCGCGGCCGGACGATCCGCGCGAGCAGCACCTCCAGGTCGGCGGCGGAGGTGGCCACCCCCGCCGCGGCCCCGCCGCCGACCGCCGCCGACCCGGCGTCCCCGAGGTGCGGCAGGTGGTGCAGCCAGCGCCAGGCCTCGGCGGCACCGGCCGGGAACCACGCCACCAGCCGCAGGTCCGCGGGCGCGTGCAGCGCGGCGAGCTGGCAGACGAGCGCGCGCGCCAGGCTCCGGGCGCGGTCCCCCCCGCCCAGCAGCGCGACCCAGCCCAGGCCGGCGGCGTCGACGGCGACCGGTGCCGACGGCAGGGCCTGGTACGCGCCGACCAGCGCCAGCGCGGCGGCCAGCAGCGTGCCGTCGTGCTCGGCCAGGGGGCCGCCGCCGTCCAGCGTCACGGGCGCGGCCATCGGGACGTCCCCCAGCCCCAGGCGCAGCCGCAGGAAGTCGGCGTCGTCGCGGCGCCGCTCCCAGACCCGCTGGCGCCCGCCGGCCAGGGACACCAGGCGCCCCGGGTCCGGGTGCAGCCAGGCGAGCGCGCGCCGCTGCGCAGCCGCGACCTGCTCGCAGCGGCGCCGCGCGCTCCCCAGGTGGTCGGTGTACCGGCGCGCCCGCTCGTGCGCGAGCCGCGCCTGCGCGCGCCGCCGGGTCACCCACAGCGCCACGGACACGGCCACGCCGAGACCCGCCATCGCCAGGGCCACGGCCAGGAACCGGCTCGCGCCGCCGAGCAGGGCGAACCCGAGCAGGCCGAGGCCGCCGGTCGCCGAGACCAGGAGCTGCAGGGGGCCGCCGCGCTGGGCGGGTGGCGGCGACGGCGGCGCGGCGACGACGATCGGGTCCCCCGGAACCGGCTCGGGGAAGAGCCGGGCCGGCCGGTGGACCGTGACGGCCGCGGGCCCGGCGGGAGCCGGGCGGGCGTGGTCGGGTGGCTGCATGAAGGCGTTCTACCGTGATCCGACGCCGCGGGGCGCCGGCCGTCCACAGCCCCGCCCGGGGCGGCCCGGGCGGTCGGAACTGGTCGGCTTCGGTGGAGCCGGCGAGCGCGACCGTGGGAGCTGCCTCCTCGGTGCGCCCGCCGTCGAGGAAGCCGAGGACGAGCGGCCTGCGGCCGGCGGGCGGGAGGGCCGGGCGGCTCAGCCTGGCGCGGCGCCGGCCGGCCGGCTCGCCATGTCCACGAGCATCTCGATGCCCGCTCGGATCCTGGCGGTGACCTGCTGGATGGTGCCGAGCGCGTCGACGGTCACGAGCAGGCCGCGCTCGGCGTAGTAGTCGGCCAGCGGGCGGGTGACGACGGAGAACACCTCGAGCCGGTGGCGGATGGTCTCGGCGGTGTCGTCGCTGCGCCCCAGCTCCGCCGCGCGCCGGACCAGCCGGCGCAGCAGCTCGTCCTCGGCGACGTCGAGGCTGACGGCCACGCCGATCGGCAGGCCGCCGTCGGCCAGCCAGGCGTCCAGCCGCCGCGCCTGCGGCACGGTGCGCGGGAATCCGTCGAGCAGGTAGCCCGGGACGCAGTCGGGCGAGGACAGCCGGTCGAAGACCATCCGGGTCACCAGGTCGTCGGGGACGAGGTCGCCCGCGTCCATGTAGCGCTGCGCGTGGCGGCCGAGCGTGGTGCCGGCGGCGACGTTGGTGCGCAGGATCTGACCGGTCGAGATGTTGGCGATCCCCAGCTCCTCGGCGAGCAGCGCCGCCTGGGTGCCCTTGCCCGCGCCCGGCGGTCCGAGCAGCACGATCACCGCAGGTCGCGGCTCGCCCAGGAGCGTGAGCCCGGTCGCGGCCCGCCGGCCGGCCTTGCCGGGGGCCGCGGGCCGCGCGGTGCCGCCGAAGGCGTCCGCGGTGCCCAGCCGCACGGGCACCCACCCCTTAGGGGGCATCGCGGAGACCTTGGCTGACCATGGGCGGCTCCCGGAACGCGAGAAGGGTCCCACGACCTTAGGAGTCGGCCTATTATTCGTCTAGTCGATCTTTTCGATCAGGCCCATAGCTTTCATCTATCGATAAAGGTGAGCGATGCTCCTGAGCGAGATCAGCGCGTTCCTCGAAGTGGCCAGGCAGGGCTCGATGAGCCGGGCTGCGGAGGTCATGTACGTCACCCAGCCGACCCTCACCGCCCGAATCCAGAACCTCGAGTCCAAGCTCGGGGAGCGCCTGTTCACCCGCAGCCGCCAGGGCATGCGGCTGACCGAGGCCGGGCGCGCGTTCCAGCCCTACGCCGAGCGGGCGCTCCAGGCGCTCCAGGAGGGCCAGCTCCTGCTCGCCGACCGCCGCCGCGGCGGCACGGGGGAGCTGCTGCTGGGCGCGGCGCCCTCGTTCGGGACGTACGCCCTGCCCGCGCTGCTCAAGCGCTTCGCCGCGCGGCATCCCACCGTCCGCCTCGTGGTCAAGACCGGCCACTCGGAGGAGGTCCAGGCGATGGTGCTCCAGCGCGAGGTGCAGCTCGGGCTGATGCGCCAGCTGCACCACGCCGAGCTGGAGACCACGACCGTGTACGTGGACGAGCTGGTCCTGGTCGTCCACCCGGAGCACCCGTTCGCGGCCGAGGGCAGGATCGCGCTCGGCGAGGTCGCCGGCCAGTCGCTGATCCTGTTCGACCGCACCTCGAGCTTCCACGACCTCACCAGCGCGCTGTTCCGCGGCGCCGGCGTGTCGCTGCGCAGCCTCATGGAGCTGGACAGCATCGAGGCGACCAAGAAGATGGTCGAGGAGGGGCTGGGCGTGGCGCTCCTGCCGCTGATGGCGGTCGCCGCCGAGCTGACCGCCGGGCAGCTGCGCCGCATCCAGGTCACCGACGCCCCCACGATCCGCCGCGAGATCGTCGCGGCCCGGCGGCGCGACGCCGGGCCGCCCGCGGGCGCGGTCGACTCGTTCCTGGCGATGCTGCCGGAGCTGCCCGGCCTGCTGGACCAGGTGCGCACGGCGGGCCTGGTCGCGGCCGACGCACCGGGCGGAGCAGCCGCTCAGTCCTGACCGGCCGGCGGCTCCCGGTCGTCGTCGCCGGTGACGGCGGCATCCTGGCGGGCCAGGCGGCGGCCGGCGTCGACCAGCAGCGCGACGCCCACCGCGATCACGCCACCCCACACCAGCCCGGGCCACGGCGGCGAGTCGACCACGCCGAGCGGGACGGCCAGCCAGGCCAGGCCGAGGACGGCGAAGACCAGGCCGAAGCCGAGGGAGATCACGTCGAGCTCGTGACGGTGCACGTCGGGCTCCTTCCGGTCCGCCGGTGCCTGCTGCTGTGGACGCATGGTTCGCGGACCGCCCGGTCGCCCGGGCCCGGTCCGCCGGAGGCGAGCGGCCACCGGGTCAGCCCCGCCGCACGATGATCTCGCCGTAGTTCGCCTCGACGACCAGCCTGAGCCGGCCGGACGCGGGCGAGCCCGGCTCGGAGGTGGCGAAGTGCTCCGCCGGCTCCAGGCCGTCCCCCACGTCGCGCGTGCGGTCGAACAGGTCCACGGTGCCCCCGCGGAGCTGGCCGCGCACCTCCACCGCGGCGCCGGGCGGCACGACCACCTCGAGCTTCCCGATCCCGACCCGGCAGCGCACGGCCTCGGCCGTCCCGTCTAGGCGGACGCCGCTGAGGTCCAGCTCGAGGCGGCCGATCCCGACCTGGTACCGGTCCTGCACCTCCGCCACCGTCCGCGGGGCGTACGCGCGCTCGCCGAGCGCGCCCGACACCGGGACGCGCAGCAGGTTCGCCACCACCAGCACCGGGAGCAGCAGCAACCCGACGGCGATCAGCCAGCGGGCCCGCCCCCGCCAGGCACCCACCACCAGCCCGAGGCCGAGCACGACCAGCGCGACCGCGAGGTCCTCGCGGAACGACGCTTCGACCACGCCCGTGGCGTCGAGCAGCGCGGTCACGCCGACGGCGACGACCGCGACCCCGACGGTCGCGCGGCCGAGGACCGAGCGCGGCCGCGGCGGAGCCGGCGGGGGCGGGGCGCCCGGGTCCGCGCCCGCCGGCCGGGTCGCGGTCGCGGCGGCGGCCGTCCACGGACCGCCCGGTCCCGGCGCCTGGAAGCCGGCGCCGGCCGGCGGGTAGCCCCCGGGGGGCGGCGGCGGCAGGCCTCCGGGGGGTGGCGGGAGGCCCGGGGGGGCGGCCCCGGGCGGCACGTCCCCCCCGGCCAGGGGCGGGCCGCCGCCGGGTGGCGGCGCCGCCGTGCTGCGGGTGTCCTGCCGGAACAGCGCGTAGCCGAGCGCGATCAGCACCACCGCGAGCACGACCAGCGGGCCGCTCACCCGGATGCCGCCGGCCAGGACCAGGCCGACGAGGACGATCAGCAGCACCTGCAGCCACAGCGGCGCCTCGCGCAGCTGCCGCAGCCCGGTCTCCAGCGGGGACCCGCGGCCGTCCTGCGCCGGGAGGCTCACCCACCCGACCAGGTACAGCAGCACCCCCACCCCGCCGAACACGGTCAGCACGACGAAGGCGACGCGCAGCAGCGTCGCGTCGACCCCGAGGTAGGCGCCGAGCCCTCCGGCGACGCCGGCCACCACCCGGTCGCGCTCGCTGCGCACCAGGCGCGGGCGCGCGGACCCCGGCGGCGGGCCCCCCACCCCGCCGGGGTGGGGAGGAGGCGGAGGCGGTTCGGGTGGGGGCGGCGGGCCGCCCGCCCCGCCGGGGTGGGGCGGAGGCGGAAGAGGCGGCGGGTCGGGTGGGGCCGGGCGGCGGCCGGTCGCGGCAGCGCCCTCCGCGGGCTCGCGGTCGGGCAGTTCGTGCTCACTGGTCATGGGCCGATGGTGGGCCGCCGGCGCGCGCCGCGCGATCGGGGACCACCCGGGCCGCACCCTGAGCCGGCGCCTGCGGGACCGGGGACGTCCCCGGTCCCGCAGGCGCCGGGCCGTGTGCCACCATGGGAACGACCAGACCCGGGGAACACCCGAGGCAAGCGACCCGGGGGGAGACCCCGGGGGAGGACTCAGGGAGACCCCGGGGACGCCCGGAGCACGCAGGGAGCACGCGATCGACCAGGCGACGACGCCCCGGACCGGCCTGCGGGCCGGCCGCCCGGCGGCCCTGGGGCGCGCCGGGCGGTTGGGCCTGGTCCGCAGCGCGGACGACCGCGTGATCGCCGGGGTGGCCGCCGGCATCGGGGAGCGGCTGAGCGTCGACCCGGTGGTCGTGCGGCTGGCGTTCGCGGCGCTGGCCGCGGCGGGCGGCGCCGGCGTCGTCGCATACCTGCTGCTGTGGGCGCTGGCGGCCGAGCCCGGCGACGCCGGCGCGGGCCGTCCTTGGCGGCCGCCCGCCAGCCAGCAGCGCGCGATCGCCCTCGGCCTGCAGGTCCTCGGGGTGCTGCTGCTGCTGCGCTCGGCGGGCTGGTGGTTCGGCGACGCGGTGGTGTGGCCGCTGGCGCTGGCCGCACTCGGGTCCGCCGTGATCTGGGCGCGCAGCGGCCGCGAGGACCGCGAGCGCTGGGCGCGGCTCGCCGCGCTGCTGCCGAGCGGCGGGTACGCCGCGCTGCTCGGCGCGCGCACCTCCCCCCTGCGGCTCGCCGGGGGCGCGGCGCTGGTCGCCGCCGGTGGGGCGGCGTTCCTCACCGCCAACGCCGCGCTCCTCACCTGGAGCCTGCTGGTGGCCGCGCTGGCGGTGGCGGCCGGGCTGACCCTCGCCCTGGGTCCGGGCCTGTGGCGCCTGCGCGGCCAGCTCGTACAGGAGCGGCGCGCGCGCATCCGCTCGCAGGAGCGCGCGGAGATGGCCGCGCACCTGCACGACTCGGTGCTGCACACGCTCGCGCTCATCCAGCGCACCCCCGACCCGCTCGAGGCGGTCAGCCTCGCCCGCGGGCAGGAGCGCGAGCTGCGCGCGTGGCTGGCCAGCCGCGCGCAGGCGGGCGACGGCCGGCTCGCCACCGCGGTCGACGCGATGGCCGGGCGGGTCGAGCGCCTGTACCGCGTGCCGGTGGAGGCGGTCGTGGTCGGCGACACCGCGCTGGACGAGCGCGTCCAGGCGCTGGTGGACGCGGCCGGGGAGGCGGCCGCGAACGCCGCGCGGCACTCCGGGGCGCCGGCGGTCTCGGTCTACGCGGAGGTGGAGGCCGACGGGATCGTCGCGTACGTGCGCGACGAGGGCGGCGGCTTCGACGCCTCGGCGGTGCCCGCGGGGCGCAGCGGGATCGCCGAGTCGATCGTCGGCCGCATGCGCCGCCACGGGGGCGGCGCCGAGGTCGCCAGCGAGCCGGGCGAGGGCACCGAGGTCACGCTGCGCCTGCCGAGGTTCCCGTGAGCGCCGGCCGGACGCCGCCGCCGCCCTCGGACGCCCGGCGGCCGGACGTCGCCGCCCGGCCGCGCGTGTTCGTGGTCGACGACCACCGGCTGTTCCTCGCCGGGGTCCGCAGCGAGCTGGGCGACCGGTTCGAGATCGCCGGGACCGCCAGCGACGTCGACGAGGCGATCGCCGGGATCCGCAGGACCAGCCCGGACGTGGTCCTGCTGGACGTGCACATGCCCGGCGGCGGCGGGCTCGCCGTCCTCGGCCAGGTGGCCCGGACCGACCCCCGGGTGCGCTTCCTGGCGCTGTCGGTCTCCGACGCCGCCGAGGACGTGATCGCCCTGGTGCGCGCGGGCGCCCGCGGCTACGTCACCAAGTCGATCCGGCCCGAGCAGCTCGCCGAGGCGATCCTGCGGGTGCACGCGGGCGAGGCGGTGCTGTCGCCGCGCCTGGCCGGGTTCGTCCTGGACGCGTTCGCGGACGGCACCGCCCCCCCGCTGGATCCCGAGCTGGACCAGCTGACCACGCGCGAGCGCGAGGTGCTGCGGCTGATCGCGCGCGGCTTCGCCTACAAGCAGGTCGCGCGGCGCCTGTCCATCTCGATCAAGACGGTCGAGACGCACGTCTCCGCGGTCCTGCGCAAGCTGCAGCTCTCCAACCGCCACGAGCTGAGCCGCTGGGCGAGCGAACGGCGGCTCATCTGAACGGCGGCGGTGCCGCGCGCGGGCCGTCCGGCGCGTCCGGCCGCCCCGGGGCGGCGCCGGTCGCCCTGGTCGCGACCGACCTGGACGGCACGCTGTCCGACGCGCGCGAGCGCATCCATCCGCGCTCCCTGTCGGCGGTCGGCAGGCTGCGCCGG
>Ga0126377_10000038_pt1 | contig 56371 bp, 86 predicted proteins | sample PanSoiMetPlot_22_FD_92647 | JGI IMG/M metagenome (GOLD analysis project Ga0126377, IMG submission 92647) | Tropical forest soil microbial communities from Panama - MetaG Plot_22 | ecosystem: Environmental > Terrestrial > Soil > Tropical forest > Bulk soil | place: Panama | collected 2016-02-17 | reverse complement strand
GGCAGGCACTTGACGTGCCGGACGCCGCCCGCGATCCGTTCACGACCGTGGATCTGGTTGGCGCCGCCCTCCTCCCGGAGGATCTCCCAGCCGGTCACGGGGAACGCCGGGCCATCATCGGTCCCGGGCTTCCCGTTCACCGGATCGAAGCAGTAGTCGCACGTCCCGTAGAACGTCACGTCGCGAGCTCCGGGCGCTTCGCCTCCTCGATGGCGCCGTGGATGAGCAGCCCCGTGGCCGCGCCCGCCGCCACGCCGGTCGCCACCGCCGCCCCGGCAGCGGCACCGGGCGCCAGGATCACGACGCCCGCGCCAACCAGCGCCAGCGGCAGCGCCGTGGCCACCGCGCGCTCGTCCTTCACGCCGCGCACCGCGCCGACCATGACACGCCCCGCGCCGTCCAGCGACGCGCCCATCTTGCTCCCGATCTCCTGGAACATATGTTTCCTCCTAGATCTGGTCCAGCCCACCGGACTGGATGCTCGTCAGTAGCCGCGCCGTCTCAACGACGCCCGGCGGCTCATGCTCCCACGGCGTCCGCTCGACCGCGATCACCTTGGTGTGCGGCCTCACGTCAGGAGGCCGCTCCGCGAAGTAGACGCCCTCCGCGTCGATCGCGCCCTCCATCCAGCCGTGACCCTCGATCCAGATCCACGCTTCCATCGGTTCCATGCCAGCCTCCATCGGTTCGGGTTGCCCTGTCAGTATAAGCGGATCAAGCGGGCGCCCGCGAGTAGCGCCCGCTCTCTCCGGACTACGCGAGCACTTCCTCCAGGAACTCAGCGACCTCTTCCTCGAAAGTGCTCTGCAGGTCCAGGGACGCCTGCAGACTGGCGATCGCAGCCTTCTGGCGGCGGAACTCCGCCAGAAGCCGCCTGGAAGCCGCCGACCGCTTATCCGCGGTGTTGCGGTGCTGGACCTTGACAGCCATGGCGTAGCGCGCCAGCCGGAGAATGGTCTCCAGGTAGCCAGCGCGGCCCACTGCATCAGCGGCGATCACCGCGTCACCGACCAGCAGGTTGGCCTCGGTCGTGAACGTCACGACCGGGTCAGGCCCGCGCCGGATCGAGATGCCCATCCGCAACTCCGGATGCTCCTTGATCAGGCGCACCGTGTTGCAGACACGCATCCAGTGCCAGCCCAGCGCCGCCGCGGTCTGCGAATGCGTGATCCGCAACCCATTGGCGGCACCCGACTGCTCGTAGAACTCAGCCAGCGTCAGGATGTCCTCCTGCTGCCGACGAGTCAGTGGGCGCATATCACCTCCTTGCTGTCGCGAGGTACTGGCTGAACTGCTGCGCCAGATTCCCCGTCGCCTCGGCAAAGGCCATCTCGACCTTGCCCTTCTCCTCATCGAGCGTGTCATGCATGAGCACGCCCTGAGCCTCGTCCTGCCCGGGCCGCGTGATGTGCCCGTAACGCTCCAGCCACTCCGGCACGCGCTCCAGCGCCCGCCGAAGATTCATCGCACGCTCAGCGATGACCGACGGCAGGTGATCGCGCTCCAGCGCCTCGACCAACCGCTCCATCTCGTAGTCGTCCGGGACGCCGTCGCCCTGGAGCACCTGACCGACGTTCTCGTAGTGATGCTCCTCGACTTCCTCCCGCGCGTCAGTCATCGCGTCGAGCACCTCGCGCGACTGGTGGTAGTCCTCGACCTGCCCAGCCTCGGTCCGCGCCTCCTCGATGGCATCCTGCGCGGCGGCGGCGTGCTCCTCGTCCGCCGTCGGCTCACGGTCCTCCTGCGCCGCCCGGAGCGCGACGAGCGTGGTGTTCGTGGGACGCTGCCCCAAGTGGACGCGGAGCGCGTCCACTGTCCAGGAGCGGAACTGGTGCGGCTCATAGCCCTCCTGCTCCCAGAGCGGCGGGTCCGTCCGAAGCACGAACTCGGCGAACGCGCGCCCCGTCTCCCACCGCCGAGAGATCATCGCCTCCTCGGCCAGGGCGTAGCTCCCAATCGGAGCGGTACCGCGCCGATTGCCCAGCCACTTGTGGACGCGGCGCCAACGCTTCAGCGTCGCGTGCTCCACGCCCACCTCCTCGGCGAAGTCAGCCAACGTGCGCTCGCCCGCTGCCCGCCGCCCAGCGCGATCGGGGCACTGGAGCAGCGACTCCTCCGCGACCGTCATACGGCCCTCGAACGTCTTGAGCAGCGCCGTCTTAGCGATCTCCACGGACCGCTCCCAGCTGTGATCTGGCATCTACTTCCCTTCTTTCGGGTCGAATGGCAAGCCGTCAGGCGGCGGCACGTAACGCACCGCCTGAACCGGCCCGAACGCCGCGCGGGCAACCGCCCCGTACGCAGCGTCGTTCAGCGCCTTCTGCGCCGGGTCAGTCTCAGCCTCGGTCATCTCCGCGAGCTCGCGCTCCATTGCGGCGAGCCGGGCAAGGTCTGTGGTCACGCTGCCTCCTTGGTAGCGGACTGGACGCTACCGAACTCGATCAGGTCAGCCAGCACCGCCCATGACAGCAACGGCGGCTCCCTCAGCTGTTCGCGGTACTGAGCGTCCGCCTCGCGGAGCACCTGCACGGCCAGCGCCGGGTTCAGGACGATGATCCTGCTCAGCGCCATCAGCCAACCGACGGCCTTCTTCTTCAGCCGCGCCTTCGCGTGCTTGCTGGCGCCGTCCTCACGGAGCACGACGGGCCACTCAGCGTTGGCGATGTTGTCCGCCCACTTGGTCTCACGGAGCACGCGCGCCTGCTGCTCAGGCGTCATCCCGTCGAAGTCGGCGTTGATCACGCACGGCATCCAGGTGTGCTTCCGAGCGGCGACCGCGGCGTGCAGCGCGCAGGCCGGGAGCCGCACGTCCTGGTGCGATGCTCGGTGGGTAGCGGGCTCTCCACACCACGCGCACTTCTGCTCGTTCACTCGTCCTCCTGGGTTCGGGTTGCGCCGGGGACTATAACCCCGCGGTCAAGTCGGCGGTCCACGGACCGTCCTGGAGCACCCACGTCGTCACCTGGACTCCCATCCGCTGAGCGATCCCGACTGTCATCATCTCTCCGGATCTGTACCAGCCCGGGCGCTTCACGAACGCGACGAGCTCGTCGGCGCCCATGACCATCATCGTGTTGCGGGTCCGGTACGAGTCAGCGCGCGTCAGCCCCTCAGGACAGAACACGCGCTCACCCTGCCAGTCCTCCACCAGCCAGGCGTTGTGAGGCGCGCCCGGCACGTACAGCACGTGCTTGGCGCGGGTCCACAGGCCCCAGCCGCAGTGGGCGGCGACGGTGTCCACGCCGTCAGCGGCGCCCGTCCGGAACTCCGAGGGGCGGGGGAGCTCCGCCAGGACTTGCCTGACGTAGCTCCCCTCGCCGTCGGTGATCCGGGACGGGCCGGTCACCGCACGAATGAGGGTCACTCGTCCCCCTCGTCGAGCGGTCCGGTGATCACGTCGTCCTCGGTCACCGTCATCAGCGCCGCGAACTGAGCGCGCATCGTCTCGACCCGGGCCTCCATCGCCCGGATGTCACGCTGCACGTCAGCGTTGTCCTTCAGCGGCCCGTCCGCGACCCACTTCATCCCCGCGAGCGCATCCTCAGCGTCGGTCAGGTACTTCGCGACCCGTGACCGCGAGTTCTTCAGGAACAGCGCCGCGTCAGCCCCGAGGCAGTCAGCGCAGAGCGCCGTCAGCATCGCCGTCGGCTCCTTGGTGTCCAGGTCCACCTCCTCCAGGTCCACGTCGGAGCCGTCGTGCTGACTGATCCCGACGAGCTCGACCAGCCGCTCACAGCGCAGGCACGCTACGGTCGTCATGCGTTCGTCTCCCTCACCTGACGCCGGATGCGCTCACGCTCGGCCTCGCCCGCGTGAGCGTTGCGGGCGGCGGTCCGGCGGTACCAGTCCGTGTGGATCAGGTCGCCGACCGTCATCTTCACCAGCCGCGTCACGTCCTGACGCGCCGCCGGGCTCCAGTCCTCAGTGCCGTCGATCAGCACGCGGAGCGGCTCGCCCGGGACGTGGCAGCCGGGGCAAGGCCCGTCCTCCCACACCCGGTGGATCACGCCCAGCGCCGCGCAGCCGCTGAGCCTGTCAAGAAGTTCCATCAGCCCTCCTAGGGTTCGGGTTACCCGCGGAAGTATAACCCCTCGCGTCAAGTCCCCCTAGCTACGGCCCCGGGGCATGGCGCCGACCTGCCACTCGGACCACTGCCCGTCCTCCATCGTGCGGAAGGCGTAGTGGACCCGCTGCCTCGTATCGCGCTCGCGCGCCTCACGCAGCGCCCGCGCCAGCCCGGCGGGGTCACGTTCCGGCACCTGGTCCTGGCGCGGCTGACGCGCCGCCCAGCCCAGCATGCGCTTGCTGTGCCTACGATGGCTCCGGTGTGAAGGCATCCACCAACTCCTCCGTTCGGGTTCGGGTCTGAGCATAACCTCCTACCCCCTGGGTGGTACCTTGGGGCTAGCCGATGCTGTGAGCCCTAGCTCTCTGTCTCCGCAAGTCATCCGGCGAGTGGCTTGCCCACCCGTCCGCCGCGCACGCGCCGTTCAGCATCCGGCTCGGCTCAGTCCGTTCGCGGCTCGCGGGCGCCGAGTGTGACCCCTGTACGCTGAGCGCGTGACCACCTCTTGCTCGGCCCTTCACCCACGCCTTGCCCCCGGCGGAGTTGTTCGCTGCGCGTCAGGGGTCAGTCCACGCCGAGCGTCTCCTGATCCGCGCTGACCGGCCACTTGCGGGTCCGGTAGTGCTCGCCGCGCTGGTGCTTGCCACGGAGGACTTCCTGGACGAGGACCTCGTTGCCGCCGGTCACCTCCAGGAGCTCGGCGCGCGTCGCGCCCACGTCACGCTGCAGGAGCGTCTTCATCGCCTTCTTGACGCGCTCCTTCTCCTCCTTGTGGGAGCGGCGGTAGCCGCCTGAGTCACGGTCGAAGTTCAGCCACCAGTGAGAGCGGATGGTGGGGCCACGGCCGATCCGGTCCTTGAAGAACCAGAGCCGGGACTCACCCGCGAACATCAGCTGCAGACCGAGGACGAACTCGGCGTTCCTCAGCCACGTGCCGGTCCCGGCGATGTCATGGATGGTGAACGAGCGGCCCGCGTTGGGGTGAGGCTTCCGCGCGTGCATCGGGATCACGATCGAGCAGTTGAACTCGCGCGCCCAGCCGTCGATGATCCGCATGGTGGCGGACGCGACCTCCTCGTCGTTGCCTGACCCGAGGTGCAGCTGGTACAGCGGGTCCAGCAGGACGAGGTCGTAGTTGCCCTCTCGGATCTGATCGCGGACCATGGCGCGGTCCTCCTCGCGCTTGTCGAGTGCGATCCCGTTGGGCTCCCAGAGGATGTCTACGCGCTCGGTGTCAGCCAGCCCACAGTCGTGGAGCCGCGCCTTGAGCGTCTCCTCGCCCTGTTCCAGGTCCACGACGAGCGCTCGGGCGCCGTCGTACCGGCCGCGCCAGCGCTCCTCCCCGAGGAACGGCTCCCGCGCGACGAGCGCGTGAACGGCGTGCAGCGCGAACGTAGTCTTGCCCTCACCGGTCTGCGCGCCGACGACGGTCCGCATGCCGCGCTGGAACATCGGCCCAAGCAACTCCAGTGAGCGCTCCGGCCCGCGGCGGGCGGCGAACGCCGCGGCGGTCAGCGCCGCGAGCCGCCCGCGCCCATTCGTCGGCCCCGCGGCGGGAAGGTCAACCAGCTGCGCGAACTCCCGGAGCTCGCCCTTCAGCGAGTGCCCTGCGGCGAGGTGATCCGCGATGTCTTTGCAGCCCTCCGCCGGGAGCCGGACCCACGGCCCGCGCGCCCGTCCGGCGAGCTCCCTCCAGACGGACGCGGCGTGCTGCCGTCCCGGGTCATCGTCGTCGGCGAGGATGATCACCTTCGCGCCAGTCAGCGCCTCGGTGTACTGACGCTCCCACTTCCCGGCGCCGCCGGGCATCGTCGTTGCGCAGTAGCCCGCGCCCTGAACCGCGAGCGCGTCCTTCTCACCCTCGGTCAGGAAGATGTAGTCGCCGCGCTCCTTCGCCGCGAGCACCTTCGGCAGCTGGAACAGCTGGCGGGTGACGCCCTCCATCCCCCACTCCCAGCCGCCCGGCGTCCGGCGCTGCTGCCGGAACCGCTTGCCGGTGAACCGGACGACCTTGAAGATCTCCCGGCCCCCGGCGTCGTGGTAGACGTACTCGGCCTCCACCGTCCAGCCGTCATCGGCGGGGCGGCTGTCCTCCGGGAAGAGCTCGGCCGCGGTCAGCCCGAGCTCCGACAGTACGTCCTCGGTACGGCAGCCCGCGTGACACTTCACCAGCGCCTTGCCCTCACGGCCGGTGCTGACGCTCAGCGACGGGTTGCGGTCCTCATGGGCCGGACACTGCGCCTCGAAGGCGTGGCCGCGGTCCTGAGCGACAGAGCAGCTACGCGCCTCCAGCCGGGCGCGGACGAGTTCGACCGGGTTCACGAGTCACGGAGAACCGATCGCCGTGACGCTGGAGACGTATCGCTGACCATGACCAACACCCTCTTTCCCCGCTACAAGCGGCGTTTCCCGTTCCCTCTGGCCGGGACTGTAGCGCGCCGCCGCAGCGCCCGCTATGCTCCGCTCGTTGACTCCCTGCTACGTGCGCCCATTCCCTCAAGGCGCCGCAAGCCGGAACCTCTCGGGCGCCCCTCCAACTCTATCCAGAAGCTCGGCCTGGTGGAGGGGCGCCCGTCCCGTTCTTCAGTCGAGCGTCCCGATGTAGAGCCGGTCGGAGCCGCTCGTCTCGAACGCGACCGCGCCGCCCTCGACGTGCGTCATCTTGATCCGGAACCGGCCGCAGCGGATCACGTCGCCGGGCTCCAGCGCCTCCTCGCTGATCCGGGTCTTGACGCGGTCGTGCGCTGAGGCGTACGCGGTGTTCGCCTCGGACTTGGTGAGCCGCTTCACCTCGCGGTCCTCCAGGAGTGCCTCCAGCGCCGCGTCCTCGATCACGCGGTCGAACATGCCCAGCTGATCGTCGACGCCACCCTGAGCGCGCTCCTGGATCGACCTGCCGTTCCCATCCGGAGTCATCAGCCCTCCCCGTAGTACCGGGACCAGTAGAGCTCCGCGCGAGCCGGTCCCAGGAGCTCGGTCGCGAAGGTGTGCGCCTTGGCCGGGATCAGCCGTAGCGGGATACGGCGCGCGGCGGTGTGGTGTCGCTGGTGGCAGGCGCACAGCGCCCCCACGTCAAGCGCGTTGCGGAGGTCCCACGGGTCACCGCCCGCGCGCCTGACGTGCTGCTCGTAGACGAGGTGGTGGCGAAGGATGGTGCCGCGCCGCCCGCAGACCGCACACCGCCCGTAGCGGGTCCGGTGCCATTCCTCGTACCCGGGCTCCCGCTGACGCGCGTGCAGCGCTCGGAGCGCGGCGTCCGTTCGTCGTGACCTCAACCCTTTGGCCATGGCCCCGCGGTCCGTAGGGACCGGTTCTGGCCTCCGGAATCAGGGTCAGGCACCGCCTACCACCTGACTTCGGGCCTCCTTGCGGTCCCGGAGCACCTTGAGCCGCTTGCGCTCGATCTCCTCACGGACCTCCTGCTCGTCCCTGATCCCGCGGTCCACGTCATCGAGCAGCTGCAGGACCGAGTCGAGCGCGTCCAGCCAGCCGGTCCAGTAGACGCTCATGCCGCGGCGCGCTGACGCATCAGCTGGTCGAGCCGCTCATCGAACGGGCTGGGCGGCGCCTCATCCGGCTCGTACAGCTTGAACGACTTCCCGGAGCCGGTGCTGTTGTCGACCCACCCGACCTCGCGGCGCCCTCGCCCCGCCTTGATCGGGATCGGCCCGTGATGCTCCACCCAGCCCTTGAGCAGCGGCGTCCGCTCCTTACGGACCGCGGCCGCAACGATCCACTCCCGCGCCAGCAGCTGCGCCTCGTCGAGGCTCGTCGGGATGCCGTGCCACTCCTTCAGCGGGCAGGCGCGCGGCGCCGGGCAGATGCCACAGTGAGTCCCCGCGGTCGGGAACCAGCGCGCGCTGTCAGCCCCAGCGTCGTACGCCGCGTCGATCTGAGCGATGACCGCCCCGAGCACGTCGGTCAGGCGCTCCAGGTTGTACCGATCCACGGTGGCCTCACGGTACTCGCCGTGCCGGAGGTACACCTCGCGCAGCGTGACCCGGTTGATCGCCGGGAGGTTCTGCAGGATCAAGATCCCGTAGATCACCTGCTGCGCGTACCCCTGGTCGGTCAGCTTCTCCTCGCGCGTCCCGTCCTGGTCACGCATCTGCTGGTCCTCGTAGCCCAGCTTCGCAGGCGGCGACCAGCCCGTCTTCCAGTCCGGGACGATCACGCCGTCAGGCGGGTCCGCAACGATGCAGTCCGGGTGCCCCACGACGGTCCGCTCGTAGGCGCCGCCGTTCCCGTCGGGCACCTTGACGGTCCCTGAGAGCTCCTCCTCCACGGCGATCACGCGACTCGCGTTGAACGGCCCGCCCTGACACCAGCGCGTGCAGCAGATCCGGAGCCACTTCATCTCAGCGAGCGGCAGGTGAACCACCTGATCGTCGGGGATGTCACGCTGCGCGATCACCTCCAGCAGCCGCTCCATGCCCTGATCCACGCCGTAGTGAATCTCGCCGGTCGCGCGCATCTCACGGATCACCAGCGCCACCCAGCGATGGAACAGCGTCCCGAGCGCCGCCAGCGGTGACGGCTGGTGCTGCTCAGGCGGCTGCTGCTCCGCAAGCAGGAGGCTCAGCGGGCAGTTGTCGAAGCGCGCGATGCTGGACTGACGCAGCGTCGTCGGCAGGATCAGTTCGGTCACAGCGGCCTCCCGTCCATCCCGAGCGGCGCCTCCAGGTGCGTGCAGACCGCCTCCCCGACGTTCACGCAGTACGGGCACCGGTACGCCCTGACCGGCGTGTAGATGCCCTCAGCGGCGCTGTGAGCGGCCTCGCCCAGTCCGCAGCCGGGCACGATGCACAGGCCCCACGGCTGCTCGATCGGTGACCGGAACCGGTGGTCGGTGATGATGCTGACGCCAGCCTCGCCGTCGAGCGTCACGCGTCCTTCCCCTTCAGCGCGTTCTCGATCGACTCGATCTCCTCGTCGAGCATCCGCTTCTCATCCGGGTCCTGCTCCTCCGCGCGCCGGGCGCGCAGCGACTCCAGCCGCTCCGCCATCAGCGCGCTCTCGGTCAGCTGCTCCACGGCGCGGTGAGCCGCGGCCTCCTCACGCATCACGTCGCCCTCCGGCATCGGCGGCACGACCTCGGCGTCAGTGACCTCCTCGCCGTCGCCCTTCAGGAGCGTCTCCTCGAAGTCGTCGAGCTCCTTCGAGGCGTCCTTGATCCACTGGTTCACCACGCCCGGCGCGCGGTTCCCGAGCGCGATCTCCAGCGCCCCGCGGTTGCTGAGCCCGGCGTGGCCCAGGTCAGTGGCGCGGGCGATGATCTGCTCCACCTTCGGCCCCAGGTCCAGCCCGGTGCCCTCATCGCCACCCGTCCCGACCGGCTCGGTGACGGACCCGTTGCGGCCGGTGATCTCTCCCTCGACGTAGATCGGGAGCCCCTCCAGCACCTCGGGCACGTGCCACTTGACGCCGTTGCTCATCGCGCGGGCGAGCAGCATGTTGCGGCGGCTCGTGTTCCACGCGGCGCGCGGGTCGGCCTTGATCAGCCCGGCGGTGCGCGCGTCCTCGACGGTGTACCGGGACATGAGCGGGCGCTCCGCCCGCGGCGTCTCGAAGTACACCACCGCGCCGTACGTCTCACGCAGGTCGTCGGGCTCCTCCTCGTCCATCCAGACGAACTCCACATGGAGCGCGTCCTCCGGCTCGCCCTCAGCGGGCGGGTTGACCTTCAGCCACCCGGCCCGGTAGCTGTACCCGTCCTCCGAGCGCGCCTCGATGAACCGCGCGAGCATCGCGTAGTGGACCATCACGTTGCCGTCCACCATGTGCAGCCCGAGCAGCGCCTGCGCCGGGCTCAGGCCCAGGTCACGGCCGATGATCATCTTCGCGAACGCCTGCTCCGCGCGCTGCACGTCCTTGAACATCCGGGCCAGCGCCAGCGACTCGCTCAGGCGGTACAGCCGCCGAATCTCGTCGTCGGTGATCAGGTCCGTACCGGCGCGCCGCACCAGGGCGGTGCCGGGCTCCTGCTCAGTCATCACAGCCTCCGTAGTTCGGGTCGCAGCCGACTATACGGCCCGAACCGGCGGCTCCGTGTCAGTGCCCACCAAAGTCCGCTCCAGAGCCTTCCAGGACACCGCGGCTAGCGCCTGGATCAGGCACTTCGCGAGCCACACCCCGAGGATCGCGTTCGGGACCGCTGACCACGGGATGATCCCGGACCACAGCGGGCTCAGGCCGACGATCACGAACACGCTCGTGTCGAGCGCGCCGCCGATGACGCCGGACACCCCGACCCTCAGCGGCAGCCCGGCGCGCAGGCGGGTGAACACCTCGGTGTCGAGTGACTCGCTGAGCCCGAACGCCAGGCCGCTCGCGACCACGACCGCCTCGGTGTCGCCGAGTAGCGCGCTTGACACCGCCGCCACGGCGAGCCCGGCCCCGATCGCGACGTACGCGATGCGGCGCCCGTGACGCAGCTGGATCACGTCCCGCAACACGAACGTCACCGCGGCGAACCACGTCCCCCAGGTGATCAAGAACGGGCCGACATCCCACGGCGTCGTTGCGGCGGTCACGATGTTCGCGGCAGCGACGGCCGCGATGTAGAGCAGGATGGTCATTCGATCTCCAGTCCGAGTTGCCGGTCAGTCAGGAGCGGCGTGAACGTCTGGAACGCAGGCCCGGCGTGACGGCTGAAGATCGCCGAGTCGCAGCTGTCCACGCCCAGCGACCCGAAGTAGCGCATCCGCCGGATGGTCCCGGCGCGGCCCGCGTGCGTCCGCTTGCCGCGCGCCTGAGCCGCCCGGATCAGCGCCCGCGCCTCAGCGCCCAGCTTCCAGTTGAGCGTGCCGCCCATGAACAGGCAGTCCAGCCGGTCCCACGGCACGTCGCCCTCAGCCAGCCCGTCCTGCGCCACCAGCGCTACCGGGAAGCCGAGCTCGTGCAGCGCGCCCTCCCACTCGTGGAACAGCGTGTCAGTCGCCGCCGGGTCACAGTACACGTCCGGCGCGGTCACCCACCAGCACCCCGAGTAGTTGCGGGCGCGTCCGAGCATCCGCGCGTACGGCTCGATCTCGAAGCCGTGGTAGCCGCCGTTGTCACACGCCCACGGCAGCCCGAGCTCCGGCATGTCCCCTGAGCGCGGCACGATCAGCTGGCCGTAACGCCCGGTGTGCGCGTACCGGCGGAGGATGGGCTGCGCGCCGCTGACGAGACAGATCACCGCCGCAGCGTACGGGTCGGAGCGGCGGCGGGGCATCCGTGCCCCTCCCGCCTCAGGCGTCAACGGCGCCGGGGCCGCGAACTAGCGGTAACCGCAGACCGGCCAGTCACCCCAGCCCCCGCGGCGCTTGAACACACGGACCGCCCTGAACTTCTGCTCCAGTGGCTCAGCCCAGTGGGGCATACCGCCCCCACCCACGCTCCGCCACGTCTGGAGAGTGAACTGGAGGCCTCCGTAGAAGCCGTTCCCAGTCGCGATGTGCCAGCGCCCCCCTGACTCGCAGGACGCGATCCTGACCAGCTTCCCGTTGAACGGGCGGACCGACCTCCACCAGCGGCGCTGCGTCTTGCGGTGCGCCTTGCGATCCATCCGGTGATCACAGCGGTACGTGTGACACCCACGGTGATGACCCGGGTGGTGTGGGTCGTGACGGTAGTGCTGAGCGCTGGCGGGTGGTGCCAGCACCAGAGCCGCCATAGCGGCTGCTTCCACGAGGTACATCAGCTGTCCTCGGCATCCGCGCCTTGTCGGTACGGGACTTCCCCAGACGGTGTTCGGACCGTCAGCGGCGGAGCCGGGTGGACCCCTCCTTCCCCTTGGGTACGTGACCGGCGGGGAGTATAAGCGGCCCGTCAAGTAGTAGAGCCCGCCGATCGCAGGAGGATCGACGGGCTCTTGTCCTGGGCGAAGTTGGCGCTCAACCTGTTCAACCCGAACGTATCCCAGGAGACTCGGAGGAGTCGGGAGCGCCGTTGTCTTCGCCGTGCGAAGGATAGCCCGACTTCGGTAACTCCGCTCAGGTTCACTACTTGCCGTGAGCGGTCTGGGCATCCACCGCTGGAGGCTCACCAAGGGACCTCGGGAGCCCCCGTGGGTGGCTGAGGCCCGGCTCGCGTACTACGCGCAGCGGAGCGCGCTGAACCCGCTGCTGTGGCGGATCGGCGCGACTGACGCGGGGCGCGAGTTCCTGAGGCGTACCGGTGCGTACGGGCTGGCGCGCTGCCGGAACGGCCGGGACCGCCGCAAGCGTGGGCGCGGCGGTCCTGACCGGCGGGGCTAGTCGGCGGGCGGTACGGGCGGCACGAACTGGTGCGTGGGCGCCATCGCGCTCCGGCCCTCACGGGTGGTGGCGACGATCTGGCCGACGCGCCCGCGGCTGATGCCGAGCGCGTCAGCGATCGCGGACTGACGTACGCCCGCCTCCACGAGGCGGACGATGGTGTCAGCGCGCTTGTCAGTGGCCTCCTCGTACGCCCGTTCGGCGTTCAGGAAGTTCTGCTGAGCGTCAGCGAGCTCGCTCAGCGTGGGGGTCTTGGTACCGGTTGCGGTGGGCACGGGGTTCTCCTTCACGGGTTGAGTTGATTCCAGCAGTCACAGGTCAGCGCGCCCTCGTCGGCGCACGTGCCGCACACCGCGCCCGTACGGATGGCGCGGGTCACGGCCTCAGGGTCCGGGCAGACGTGCAGGACGCCGGGGCGGCGTTCCCCGCCGCAAGCGCTGCACGGCAGGATCTGCACGCTCAGCGGGTCGAACCGGGACTCAGCGGCCCCGGTGCCCTCGCAGGCGTCACACGGGTCGTAGACGCCGCTGAAGCGGTCCTGGCCGGTGTGCCCGGCGCCGTCACAGCGCGGGCACTTCCCGGGCTCCTGGAGCTCTCGCGTGGCCTCAGCGCGGGTCATGACCGATCCCAGAACATCGAGGTGGGGCCGGAGTCACCGTAGGCGGTGTCAGCGGCGGCGCGGTACTCAGCGGCGAAGGCGTCAACGTCCTCCACCCACGAGTGGAACGCGATCTGCTCCCGCAACGCGGCGGCGGCGGGCTCGTAGCCTTCGGTGAAGACGAGGCCCTGATCGTACAGCTGGGTCAGCGTCTCCAGGTCAGTGCGCGCCTTCGCGAGCGCGGCGGTGCTGGCTTCGCGGGCCAGGCGCCGCGAGGCGGCGCGCTGGCGGCGGGCGGCGGCGTCTGAGTAGAGCATCTCAGAACCCCCGGAGGTACTCGGCGAAGTCGTCCTGCCCGTTCTCACGGGCGCGCCGGATGGCGCTGCTCATGCTCATCTCGCCGTTGAGGACGAGGCAGAGGATGATCTCCTGCTCACGGGTGAGGTTCATGCTGGGCTCCTGATGATTGGGGGCTGAGTTCGTCATGCAAGACACAGTATAACCGGCCTCACGAGAAAGTCAACCCCCCCTAACGCACCAGGAGCCCGCCCGGGTCGAGGCCCGAGCAGGCTCCAGTGCTAGGTCGGGCTGGCAGCCCTACGGCTTACGGATCGGCTGCGCTACCCCAGGCTCGGTGGGGGCGCCCTCCCCGGGCACGTGTGGTGTGACCAGCGGGCGGATGCCCAACGCTGACAGCAACGGCGCTAGGACCGCGATGATGTTCTCGATCCCCCAGTCATCCTGCCCGATCACGTTGATGAACACCAGCGCCACTGACGCGAGCAGCCCGATGCAGACCGCGGGCTCCTCCCAGAACTTGCGGGCGATGACCTTCACAGCGCCTCTCCCTCCCCTCCCAGCTGCTTGACCTGCCCGGCGCGGCGCTCCGCCTCAGCCTCCGCCTCGTCGGCCTGCTCCGCCAGCTTGGCGCGCACGATCTCCCGCTGCTCAGCCGCTACGTCCTCCACGTCACGGTCCGCCCAGCGGGGATCCTCTGAGGCGAACAGGAAGTCCTGCTGAGCGACCTGCACGGGCACGGCCTCCACGGCTGCCCCATTCTGGTCCTGATCGCTCTCAGAGGCCACCAGGACGTCCTGGAAGCCGCCGACCACCAGGACGTAGGCGCCCGCGTCAGCGTCGAGCGTGTGAGACAGGACGATCCAGTCCATCAGCGCACCCTCACGATCACGTTGTCCACCTCGTACGGCTGCATGTTGACGTGCGCTCCGCCGCTCCCGTTGTTCGCAACCGTGACGGTCGTGGTGTGGGTGTGGGAGCCGTCAGCGCTGATCCCGTGAAGGTGGTCGGCGGGCTCCGCCCAGTCGGCGTTCAGCGCCTGGCGGTACAGGTAGCTGTTGCCGCCAACGTTGAATGGGCCGACCGCGGTGCCCACGCCGCCGTTGTAGATCAGCTGCCCGCCACCCACCGAGTGCCAGTGCGACTGCGACCGGTCACGCGCACCCGTCGCGCCGCCGTGACTGTGAGAGCCAGCCGCCGCGGTTGAGCCCGTCGCGGTGTGGTTGTGGGTCGGGATGGTTGCGGTCGTGAGCGTCACCTGTTCAGCGCCGCCGTTCTGACCGAACGCCCGGTTGCTGTTGGGGAGCCGCCCCGCCGCGGCACTACCGGGCATCGCGTCCGCCCCCACCGCAGCGCGCCCGCGCTTGTCAGGCTTGCGGAAGTTGCCGCCGCCCGGGTCCACGCCGCCGTTGTAGGCGTGCCCTACCAGCGCGAAGTACTCCGCGAAGTCGGTGGTGCTGATCAGCCCGCCGTCCGCCCACTGCCAGCGGCCGTCCACCGGTAGTACCGCCCCGGTGTAAGCCACCTGCGTGCCGAGCGGAACCTGCGCCTGAGCCGCGACGCGCGCCATCTCGACCCACGCCGTTCCAGTATCCAGCGACACAACGCCCGTCACCAGGTCCAGGTGCCAGCGTCCGCTGTACTGAGCCGCGGGGCGTGGGCTCGTGGTGATGAACGTGCTGATGTTCGCGTCGATCCAGTCGATCCCCGCACGCTGAGTCACCGGGAACGTGTTGATCGTGTCGTTGTCCGCGACGCGCGGGATGCCGTACTTCGCGCTGGGGGGTGCTGTCATGTCACGTCTCCGTAGGTCACGTTCGCGAAGGTCACCGTCCCGGCCACCGCGTTGAAGGCACGCGTCCCCTCCGCCCAGGTGACCGAGGGGGAGACGATGTAGGTCAGCTTGAGCTCCGCCCTGATCGCGCCGCGCACGCCGCCGCTGACGTAGTCGCCCTCCAGCGCTTTCTGCACCGCGGCGGGGTCAGGCGTCTCCGCGGTGATCGTGCGCACCTGGAGCGCGTACGGGTCGCCGCCCGCCTGATCGGTGATCGAGATCGTCTTGGTGCCCGTGAGGAACGGCGAGATCGAGCGCCTGACCGCCTCATGCGACCCGCGCTTGATCCCAATCGGGAAGATCACCGCGTCCCGGGCACGGGCGGTGTACGCCTCGTCGGTCTCGCCCGGCAGCCTGCCCGGCATCCGCGCGCCGACGTACAGCGCCGCGTGCGCTAGCGCCCAGAGCGGCGCGACCTGCGGATCGTTCAGCGCCTTGCCCGGCGGGACCGGCGGATCAGCGTCCGGGTCGCCGTACGCGATCACGCTGAGGCGCTCCATCGCGTCGATCGCGATGGCCTCCAGGATGGCTTGCATGATGGTGTCGGAGGTCGCATCGATCTGCCGATGCTCCATCAGCGCCATCAGGTGTTCGAGCGCCTGGTTCACGGCACCACGTTCACCGTCGGGGTCGCCGTCAGGTTCGGGAGCGGCGCCCAGCCCGTCAGCGTCGCGGAGCTCGCACCGTTCACCTGTGCTAGGACGACGTTCCTCACGCCGTCCACGTCATCCACGGCGGCGCTCACGTCGTACTCGGTGATGACCCGCTCGGCGCTGCTCCGCGGCGGCAGCCAGCGGCCCGGCGCGTTGTCATCGAGCCCGTACGTCGCCTTGCTGAACGCCGTCGAGAGCGCGTCCTGGCAGGCTGCGACCGTCGCGTCATGGTCAGCCCCCACCCTGAGGCGGATGTCCGCACGGACCGTGATGTTGGTATATTGAGGTCCGTCCACGTGCGCGATCACTGCGAGCGGCCGGTCGGTGCCCATCATCTCCGCAACCACCGCTGCCTGCACCTCGGGAGGCGGCTCGTTGCCATCCTCATCCGCCACGAAGATGGTGACGTGGCCCGCCGCCGCGGGCGGGTCGGTCGGCGCGTCGTTGTTGAGCAGCCGGACCGCCACAGCACGTGCTACACCGGGCACGTCGATCGCCGCGTCGGCGTAGTCATCGGTCACGATCGGCACGTCCTTCAGGCGGTTCGCCCGGCGGACCACGCGGTCCAGGTACGAGTCGCGCGTCTCCTCATCGGTGCCGCCCTGGCTCATCGTGGTCATCGTCACGCCTGACACGAACGGCAGCGGCTCCCAGTCCCTCGCAGCACCGCTGAGCCCGTTCCCGATCTCACCGGGCTCCAGCGCGATCATGCGCACGTCCACAGCCTCGTTGCCGGTCGAGGTCACGTCTCCGACCGTCGCGAAGCCCACCGGGGTGCCGTCCGGCGCGTCGAGCACGCACTCCGAGCCGTCCGGGATGATGAACGTCCCCGCCTGGTTGAACGACCACAGCGCGAACCCGATCGCGGGCTCAGCGCTCATCCGGCTCACCCGCAAGATCAACTCGCCGAAGCCCTCGTAGTCGTCACGCTCGTCGTCCTGCACGAGCGCCGCGATCGTCGCGGTGATGATCCCGACGGCCTCAGCGAACGCCGTCTCCGGTGAGCCCTCGTTCGGCTCCCAGCCCTCATCCTCCGGCAGGCTGAGCGCTGAGTCGAGCCGGTCCGCCATCCCTGCGAGCAGCGCCTCCGCGACCGCGGTCTCATCCGTGATCAGGTCAGGGTCGATGTAGAGAGGCAACGCGGCTCCTTACTCCGGCAGATCCACGAACACGTCAAGCACTGCCCGGCCCTCCCCGCTCGGCCCGTTGACGATCACGTTCACGAGCGCCCTTCCATCCTCGCTGGCCTCCAGTTCCGCGGCTAGTGCCTCGCCGTCGATGGTGGTGCTGAACGTAGGGTCCTCCACGCCCCAGTCAGGGTTCAGCGGGCGAGCGCCCTTCGGACATGAGAGGTAGGCGTAGACGGACTGCTGCACGTCCGGGAGCGTGTCCTGCTCCACCTGAGTCAGCGTCCGCGGCCCGCTGGACGGGACCGCCGCCCAGCCCTGCACGTCTTGCGGCGGCGCGGGCGCCTGGGACACCGAGTTGCCCGCCGCGCCCGCCCACGACCAGCCAGGCGTCGAGCCGTCGAAGTAGGCGGGCACCGTTGCACCCTGCACCACGATCACCGAGTCGAAGTTCTGCGGCGTCTCGTTCGCTACCGGGGTCTGGAACTGCACCTGGAAGTCGAGGCGTACCGCGCCCGCCGGGGCGACCTGGTTCTCGAACTTGATCTGCACCCAGCTGTTCAGCGTCAGCGCGGCCAGCTGACTCAGCGGGAAGCCGATGCGCGTTCCGCCCGCGTCGTACCAGGACATGAACAGGTAGCCCGCCCGCCCCGCAACGCCGAGCCGTAGCTGCGCGCTCGCTGAGTACGGCTTCCCCGCCTTGACCGGGATCGAGATCAGCCCGCCCATCGTGCCGTTCGTGCTGCCCTGCGTCATCTTGAAGCTGGCCACGCCGTCCTTGTGCTGCGCGGTATCCCGCGTCATGCTGCCGCCCGCCGTGGTCTGAGCCGTCCAGCCAGTCGTGTTCACCTCGGCGCTCGGGTTCGGGATGAGGTTCTGCAGCCCGGACCGCGCGGCCAGCGCGCGATACCGATCGCCCTGGTAGGTCACCACGTCACCCGGCGTGTAGGCTGCCGCTGGGTCCCAGGCGCTCATCGCCGACACCGGCGGACCCGTCAGCCGGAACGGCCACGCCAAGTGCGGAACGTCAGCCACTACGCAGCCCCTACCGGCGCGTCGGGTTCGGGCAGCGGCTCGGGCCTGCCTTCCGCACGGTACTCGATGGTGGTCAGCGTCGCGTCCGCGTCCTCCGTCGGCACCACGCCCTTCAGCGCGTCCACGACGCCCTCAGCGGACTCAGGGTCCGCGGACCAGAACACGATGCTCACGGTTGTGCGGTACTGATCGGCCATAGGGTCTCCTACTCCGGGGTGAAGGTTCCAATCATCGTGCTCTGCGCGGTCGCCTGGAACTGAGCGCTGTTCGCGGGGTTCGACGCAGCGACCACCGTGAACGTGTAGGCGGTGCTAGCTGCCAGGAGCATCGAGTCGAACCCGATGAAGTGTGCTCCGATCGCGCCCGCGTTGTGCAGGTAGAGCAGCGCGAGGATCTCACTGGCCGCGGGCGCTACCCCTGATGCCGCGTTAGCGTGCAACCGGCTCGTCGGGGTCGGTGACACGGTCAAGCCGACTGCTGCGAACGCCCACGCAGCCGTGATGCTCGTCAAGCGAACCTGCACGTCGATGCGAGCGCGTGTTGGACGGGCAGGCGTCGTGTAGCTGAGCGACATGCCGGGCAGCGCGACGTACGTGACCGGGAGGTTCCCGCCGTTCCCGGTGACCGGGCCGACCGTCCTCGTGACGGGCTTCAGGTCGGTGACGGTCGGACTGGTGATCGCGCCGCTGGACAGCGCCCCGGTGACCGCTAGCGTCCCGGCCACCTGCAAGCTGTCGTCGGTCTTGAGGACGTTAGCCGCCTCGCGGTACAGGTTCACGTCCTGCGACTCCCCGAGCAGGAGCGCCGCCTTCCCGCCGATGTTGTAGAGCGTGGCGTCGAACCCGGTGCCCGAGTTGGCGGTGATCCCGTACTGGGCGCTCACCGTCCCGGACGACTCGACGCCGTACCCCGCCCAGATCACGCCGTTGTCAACGTGGAAGTCCCCGAGACTCGACTGCATGACGACCGGGTTGGGGTAGGTGCCGCCCAGGTCACCTCCGGCCGGACCACCCGGGACGCCGCCGGGGCCAGCCGGACCGGTCGGGCCAGCTGGACCCGTCGCGCCCTGCGGGCCTTGAGAGCCCGTTGCCCCGGTCGGCCCCGGCGGACCCTGGGAACCGGTTGCTCCGGCCGCGCCGGTCGCGCCCGTCGGACCGGCAGGGCCGCTGATCGCGATGTCCTGCCACCCGGACGCCGTCTTCACCCGGACCGCGGTAGCCATCAGCCGACCCTCACCGGGGTTACGGCCAGTGAGCGACCGATGAACGAAGCGAACTGGCCGCCGCCACCGTCACCCCAGTACCGCACACGCATCTGGCTGGCCGCCGCCAAACCGGTCTTACGTCCCTGACACGCGAGACCCTGCCACTTCGCGGCCGTCGGCCCGTAACCGAAGCCGATTTCCGAGGCTTGCGCGGGATTGGTCGCGCCGATCGCCAAGCCGATCGCAACCTGGGCAGCCACGCCGTTCGGGTACCCGACCGCCATCGCTGAGAAGTCGTAGTCCCCGGCCAGCGGGACCACGATCTGCGGCCCCACAGTCCCGGTATCAGACCACACGCTGACAGCGCTGATCGACTCGGAAGCCTGCACAGCGGCGGTCAGATCGGGACCGCCGATGAACTCCCACTTGTAGGCGCTCGCTGAGCCCGCGTTGTACCGCAAGTGCCAGACCACGCCGTTCGTAGCGTCAGCGGCAAAGTAGATCTCCTGCCCGTCGACCGGGTTGGACGGCAGCGCGGTGACGCGCGGCGGCCCCTGGTAGGCGACCGGCACGTCATCGGTGTCCACCCAGATCGACCCGTTCTGCACGGCGCCCGGATCGTTCGGCTGCTCGTAGTACGACATGACGCCCGCGGTGCCCTGCGGACCCGTCGGCCCGGGCGGTCCCGTCGCTCCAGCGATCCCCTGAGCGCCCGTCGGCCCGGTAGCGCCCGTGTCACCCTTCGGCCCCGGCAGGGCGCCGACCCGCGTGATCGACATGACCTGTGCGCCCGTCGCCCCAGCCGTCTGGCTCCAGCCGTTGATCGAGACCGTCTGCCCGGCCGTGATGTTCAGCACCACCGCTGACGACAGCGTCGTGCTGAGCCCCGCGCCGCCCGTGATCCCGGCGGTGTCCATCTGAAGGATCGACGCCGCGCCGAGGTTGATCTGATGCAGATGCCGCGTCGCCGCCGCCTGAGCGCGCGTCTGCACCGTGACCAAGTACTGTCCCGTGTCACGGACGACGATGTTGTTGCCGCTGATCGAGAACGCCGCCGCGTCGCCGCTGCCCTCCACCTTGCTCGGCGTGTACGTCATCCAGGTCGATGCCACGTACGTCCCCGCCAGTGAGTAACGCGACATGTTGGGCGCCTGAGCGCCCCCGGCGCCCGGCGCTGGCTCCCAATCCACGTCGTTGAGGCCCGGCCCCAGGAACGTGAGCACCTCGCCGGGCGTGCCGCCGGGCGGGAACGTCGCGCCGCCCGCGCCTCCGATCACCGCCGTCATCCGGCAGACCGAGTTGTTCGACGGCAGCGTGCCCCCGTCCGACTCCCACGTCACGGGGATCTCGAACCAGTCGCCGTGATCGACCAGCGCCGCGTTGATCCGATAGCGGCCCCAGCGGGAAGAGTCGTTGCTCTGCTGGATGTAGAGCCGGTCGTTCACCTTGAGAACGGCGAACAGGTTCGAGGCGTCACCGCCCGCGTTCGTCGTCTTGTGGATGTTCACGGCGGTCGCGGTGTTCCAGGCGCCCGTGTTGATCCCGATCCGCCCGGACGCTGGGTTCGTCGCGGAGGTCGTCCACTTCCACTCGCCGCTGAGCAGGGTGCCGCCGCCCCCGCCGCTAGGTGTCTGCCCATTCTGCGGCCACCAGTGCGCCCAGTAGTTCCCGCCGTCGCTGACCTCCACCGCAACCGCGTCACCGGGCAGCGCGTCTATCCCGCTGTACGGCCACGGGCACGTCTGCACGACGCCCGGCTGGCCGTCCACCTCGATCCTGAGGAACCCCTCCGAGTTGAGCGGCGGGTCCAGGACGGTGCCCTCCAGTAGCTGCGCCGGGGCGCGCTGCTCCATCTGCTTCCGGCTTGCGGTGCTCAGCGCGCCGGGCATCAGCCGCCCCAATGCCGCGGCTGGAAGCGGCCCTGATCGCTACGTGCCACGGTCGTCAACATCGGCCCCGACTTCCCGGAGTGCTGTGAGGTGTCGAACCGCCACTTGGGCTTGCCGTCCTCGTAGCCCTCCATCCAGACGTGAGTGCTGTTCGCCCAGATGGTGAAGTCGTCGCCCTTCCCCGCCTTGCCCCACGACGACGCGAAGTCACCGCTCACGATCGCGACCGAGCCGTCGAACATGCCCGCCTTGAACAGCGCGTAACTGCACGACGACGAACAGTCGAACGGCGAGCTCGGCTGCAGGGAGCTCAGCTTCGGCCCGTGAGAGCCGCCGTACACGTAGGCGTGCCGGTTGTCACTGATCTTCTTGCAGATGTCGTACAAGTCACCACCCTCGCTGTCAGTCTCGGCATGCTGAGCGCTCTCGCTCGGCGGCTCATCCTTCAGCCGCGTCGGGCGCCTGAGCGTCACATGGATGATCGGCGAGTCGAGCCGGTCACCGCTCGCGTTCCACACCAGCCAACGCCCGGCCATCGGCCCGAACAGGCTGGTCAGCACGATGCATGCACCAGGCATCACGTCCCACCGGTCACCGAGCACGTCCAGCGTGACCTCGCTGATCTCCCGGTTGTTCGCCCAGCTGTACGCGGGCTGCCGCACCAGCCAGCCCTCATCGCCCCGGATGCTCAGGCTTGGCGCCCCGGCGCGGAGCTCGTCGCCGCTGACCGCGTAGAACACGTTCCCAGCTGCCCACCGGTACGCACCGACCTCCTCCACCAGCCGCGCCGCGGCGTCCCAGCTGTTCTCCTTCTGACCGCCCTTGTCGCCGCGGGTGAAGTTGTACTGCTTGACGTAGTCGGTCCCCGCGCGCCCGCCCGTGTCGAGCCAGGTGTCCACGGTCTTGGTGGCCTCCTTCTCCCACGGCGCGTACCCGCCGATGCTGATCTGGACCTTCCGAATCGCTGAGTCGAGGTTCCCGGGCGCTGACTTCACGCCGCCGTTGACCTTCTTCCAGGAAGTCGGCCCAGTCACCAGGAACGCATGCGTCGAGGCCGCAGGGTCCTTCGCCTCCTTCTCAGTCACCCAGTTCCGGCCCTGCTGGAAGATACCCACGTCGTCGTTGCCGGTCATCACCGAGGCGAGCTCCCCGGCGTTCGACTCCTGGGTGATGCACATGATCACCGCGATCATCACCCGGCGCGACGCGTTGTCCTCCGAGGCCTGCGCCAGGCACCCGTCGATCACGTCGCGCTGCTTGGCGGTAGCGCGCTTGCCCTTGACGGTGTAGTCGCTAGAGCCAGTGCCGCGCGGGCGCCCGGCGTCACCTGAGCCCGCGCTGGACGTGCCGCCCGCGGCCTCGTTGGTACCGCCTGAGTCCGGCCGGTTCCCGCGGCTCGCAGGGGCGGTGCCGCCGCCGTTACGGACCAGCGCCATCAGGCGCCCGCCTTGGGCCGCTGGATCTTCTGCTGGTCATCGATCTCCGGGATGAACGAGCGCATCTTGCTGAGCGGCTTGCGGCTCGCCTCATCGACGAACCCCTGGATGAACGCATACCGGGTCGAGCGCTTCCGGCTCACCGAGCGGAACTTGCTGAACTGCTTGAGCCGCCACGCCGTCTGATCCTCCATCGTCAGCGTGTACAGCCCCTCCCCGTCGTGGTCGAGTCCCGTCACGCAGTAGACCACGCCATCGAGCGTCACGGTCGCGCCGTCCTGCTGGAGGTTCGACTCGTCCTTGAGGATGTCCACGATGTCGCCGCTCGGGTCACGGATCGGGAGCGTGAAGGTGCCTGCCTGGTCCATCCCGAGCGACCAGGGCGTGTCGCCTTCGAGGTTGTCGCTGATCCGGTACGTCCGGCCGCGTGACCGGAGGTGCAGGTTCCGGATGCTCGACGTGCGCGTCCCGGTGATCCGCGGGGGCGGGATCGCGATCGCAGGGTCCCGGCGGAGCCGAGCCCGCTTGGCCGGGGTGCTCCGCCGGTCCGCCTGGCGTTTCTTCGGTGTGGTGCGCGCGCTAGCCACGGATGGTCACGTGCGTTCCCGCCCTCAGCGGAAGGTCAGGGTCCACCTTCCTCAGCTTCTTGTTCCAGCGCTGCAAGTCCCGCCAGCGCGTCGGGCTCCCGAGCTCCCGCAAGCTGACCGCCCGGAGGTTCTCACCGCTCCTGACTACGGCGCTGTGAGTCCGGCGCTTCTTGCCCTTGGTCCGGGTGCTCCGGATCTTGATGGGCGTCACGTCCTCGACGGCCTCGTAGCGTGAGAGCTCGACCGTGACCTGCTGGCGGCGCATCGTGCCATCCGGCAGGTAGAGCCGCGTTCCCAGCGACCAGCCGTCCATCACCCACGTTGCGTTGCAGTCCGAGTCCCAGATGTCGCCGCTCAGCTTGATGGTGGGCGGGTCATCCGCGTCGCCGGGCTGACCCATGTCCCGGAGCACCCTGATCCGGCGCTCCACCGACGGCCCGCCGATCGCGTCAATGTCGATGGTGCAGTCGAGGCTCATCGTGTCATCCGGCCAGGACCTCCACCAGCGTGCGCCGCGCCTCAGCGCGCGGTCCACTGACTCCCAGCCGCCGACGCCGCCTGACCGGTCCGGCTCCTTGTTGAGGATCATCGTCAGCGATGACCCGCGGCTCGGGTCGAGACGGACCATCCCGCCGCGCGGCCCGGCCATCAGGACATCTCCGTCTGAGCGCGCTCCACCCTGAACACCTCGCTGTGAATCTGTCGGCCGCTCAGGTGCAAGTTCGCGACGAGCGTGATCGGCATCGACGCTACGGCCCCGCGGCGCGTTGCGGCGCGTGACTCGGCGGCTGAGTACACGGTCGCGGCACGCGGCAGGTGAACGATCTCCGGGCCACGCTCCCCGACCAGCGCCTGACCGCCGCGCTGCACGATGCCGCCCGCCTGGAGCCGCGGGATGGTGAACCCGATCGACTTGCCGAGCACCTTGAACTCGACGCGGTCGCCGAACGGCGTGTTGTTGTTCAGCCAGTCAGCCAACCCGCGGCCGATCCCGGCAATGAACCCCCCAGCCCCGGTGAACAGTCCGGAGATGAACCGCTTGACGCCCGCAAACGCTCGTTTGATGAACGCGACCGCGCTCGACGCCGCGCGCTTGATCGTCCCGAAGTTCCTGACCACCGCCAGCACCGCCAACCCGATGGGGCCGCTGATGATCGCGAGCAGCGTCGGCCAGTTCTTCTTGACCCAGTTGAACGCGCTCACCGCGGCGTTCTTCACTGCCCGGAACGCGCCCTGCACGATGTTGCGGAACGTCTCCGACTTGGTGTACGCGAGGACGAGGCCAGCGACGAGCGCAGTGATCGCGATAATCACCAGCCCGATCGGGTTCGCGCTCAGCGCCGCATTCAGGAGCCACTGCGCCGCAGTCCACGCGATCGTTGCGGCCCTCACGACCACGCTCGCCGCCGCAGAGGCGACCTGACCGGCGCGGTAGCGGATCAGCGCCAGGACGCCCATGTTCTGGACCGAGTTGTTGACGGTCATCGCAGCCGTGTGAGCGCCGGTAGCCGTCGTGTCAGCGACCGTCGCCCCGGTGCTGAGCAGTTTCGCGGTCCGGTACGCGAGGACCTGGGTGATCAGCGTCCCGATCGTGTTGGCCATCGTGAACGCCTGACCGCCCATCTTCGCGAACGCCGTCACGAGACCGCCGGTAGCGGCGTTCGCGACCTTCGCCGCCGTCGCCAGCGCCAGTAGCCCGCCCACGATCTGCGGCGCGTACGGCAACCCGAGGAACTTCTGCAGGAGCCCGATGATGGTGTTGATCACCGACGCGAACGGCCCCGCCACCTTGGTCACCGACGCGAACATCCCCGCGAAGTCAGCGTTCCCGGTGGACGCCGCCGCGGTGGTGATGATCGGCCCCAGCTGCTTGAGCGTGTCGAGCGCCTTGCCCCAGTCGATGTTCTCGATGAACGTGATCAGCCCGCCGAGCGCGCGGGCGATCGTGTTGATCACCTTGGCGGCGCCCTCACCGCCCTTCATCCCCTGGAGCGCCTTGACCATCCCCTGGATGCCACCCTTCTGGCCCGCCTTGACCAGCACGCCCAAGAAGTCGTTGACCGCCGGGAGGATCTTCGTCCGCAGCCACTCGAACAGCGGCTGGAACGCCTGACCGAGGATGATGTTCACGTTGTCGTGGAGGGTGCTCATCATGCCGCTGAACGTCTTGGACTGCGCGTCCATCGCACCCTTGTACTTGCCCTCCATGCCCTTGAGCAGCGCGCCGACCGCCGAGTCAGCGCTGATGGCGCCCTTCTTCAGCTTGTCGGAGAGCTCGGCGCCGCTGAGGCCCAGCGACTTCGCGAGGATCTTGAACGCGGGGATGTTGCGCTCGGCGATCTGCTGGAGCTCCTCGCTGGACGCCTTCCCCTTGTTCTGCATCTGAGTCAGCGCGGTCACGACTCCCATTACGTCCTCGGGCGTGCCGCCCACCGACGCCACTGCGTCACCCACCGCCCGCATCGACGGGATCACTGACTTCGCCGAGTTGCCGACGCCGATCCAGCGCTGCGCGGCGCTCACCAGCTGCTGCTGCTCGAACGGCGTCTCCGCTGCGAACTTCTGCAGCCGGAGCATCATGTCCTCGGCGCCCTTCTGGCTCCCGAGGAGCCCCTTGAACGCCGTCTGAGACGTCTCCAGCGCCGCGTCGTACTTGACGCCCATCACCGCCGCCGCCGAGCCCGCCGCGACCCCGGCCATCGCCGCGCGCTTGCCCCACACGGCGACCGTGCCCATCGCGGACTTCACACCCTGGAAGCGCCCGCCCACCTTCTTCGCGCTGTTGTCGATGGAGTCCAGTCCCTTGGCGGCACCCTTCGCATCGCTGCTGAACTGGCTCGCCCCGAGCATGCGGAGGCGGACGAGGACGGTGCTCTCACCGGCCATACTTACTTCCGGTTAGCTTTGGCGACATCGGCGTTGTGCTGCTCGACCGCGGCGGCTAGAACGCAACCCGCCAGTACCCGCTCGATCATCGTCCCCTCATCCGCGGAAGTGAGCCCCGCGAGCGGGCGCCAGTCCATCTTCAGACGGACCGCGTTGACGAGCTCCTGCAGGTACGGCGAGGCGTCCGCTATTCCCCCAGCCGCTCCTCCATGTCCGACCGGCCGCGGCGCGCCCAGTTGAGGAGCTCGGTGGCGAGCGCGCCGATCCCGGCGACGTTCGGGATCCGGACGCCCGGCCGCGCCGGGTCGGGCTTGCTGATCACCTGGGCGACGAGGTCCGCAGCCTTGGTGACGCTGACGCCCATCATCCCGGCGAGCTCCGGCCCCCAGCCGCCGGGCACCTCCTCACGGGCGCCGTCGTCGCTGACGAAGAACAGCCGGTTGGTGCTCTTCGCAATGAACGCCTCGTTCGAGAGCCCCTCGTTGAACACCCGGCGGTCACCGAACGCGCGTGCCTCGATGATCAGCCCCGGCGAGCCGTCCGCGAGCTCCCAGCCCGGGATGCCGAACTCCTCCGTGGCAGCCATCGCCTCGAAGCGCGCCCTCATCTGATCGGCGAGTGAGCCGCCCGTCGCCTCGACGATGTCCTCCGGCCGTGGCGGGTCGATCACCGCCCCGCCGACCTGCTTCTCGAACTCCTGAGGCGGCGCCGGGGGCAGAGGCGGCTCGCGCCGCTCATCCTCCGGTGAGCCGCCAACCATACGAATCGCGGGCTCTGCCATGGGCTAGTTCTCCTTGGGTAGCAGGGTTCAGGGCGTCTTCGGCCGGTCGAACGTCGGCACCACCTGCGCCGTGAACAGCAGCGCGTCCGGGACCAGCGGCGCAACCTTCGCGACCGCCGCCTCCTCCGAACTACCGGTCGCCACGAACACCTGCGCCGCGCCCTGCACGTCCGTCGTCGCGTGGCCGAGGCCGATGACCATGTAGAAGTCCTGACCGGCCGGAGGCTGCGGCATCCTAGGCCAGCGCGACGTTCGGCCGGACGACGATCTCCAGTTCACCGCCGTCGCTCGATGACTTGTCCACGTCCGGCGGGGCGACGTTGCCCAGCTTGCCGGTGTTGATGATCGGGTTGCCCCAGCTGACGCCGTCGTCATCGGTGGGGCTCGCCGTGAGCACGATGCTGCCGCGCCCGGCGAGCGCGTCGAGCGTGCGGAACACGGCGTGCACCTGCTCGCGGTACAGCTTCCGGAGCGTGATCTCCGTCCGGGTGCGCTTGCCACCCAGCTGCACCTGCCCGTCCCAGTCGTCGTAGGTCGAGTCCTCGGTCTCGATCCCGCCGCCCTCCTTCACCGCCCAGAACCCGAAGTCCTGATTGTCGACGGAGAGGTGAACGGTCCAGTTGCGCTGCATGTACGGCATTGCCGGTAGTTCCTCCTGTGATAAGCGTGCCGTGGACTCCAGAACCGGTCCCTACGGACCGCGGGCGCCCTCGCTCAGACCCTAGGACCTGGTCCGGGCGCCATCCGTCAGAGAGGCTGCGTGATGGCCCGGCGGATCAGGTTGATCCGCAGCGCCGCGGCGAACGGGCTCGTCTTGACGATCACCGACGCCTGCACCAGCCCGGTCGCGATCTGCGAGGTCGGGTTCATGCTCACGTCCACCCGGTAGCCGGGCGCCCGGTCGGTGCCGTAGATCGCCCCGATCCGCTGGAGCTCCGCGCAGACCGCGGCGAGGCTCGACTGGTAGCGGTCGAGGAAGATGCCGTCCGCGGCCACCTGACCGAACAGGAGCTCCTCCGCGACGGCCTCCTCGCGCGCCCTCAGCGCCATGATCGTCCGCGAGCCGCTCAGGTCCCACCACTGCGGAAGCTGATCCAGGTCCGCGAGCGTCCAGAAGCCGTAGTTCCTGACGCGCTTGTTCACCCGCCGGAACGAGTTGACCTGCGCCTTGGCGAGCTCCCTGATCTCCTGGAGCGCCCGCTCAGGCGTGACTCCGATCGCGAAATCCACCTGCCCGGCGGCGCCCGGCGTGTGGTTCCCAGCCGCGGCCAGGTTCGGGTTGCCGGTCAGGATGTCCGAGCGCGCGATCAGCGCCCCCACCGCGACCGCCGAGTCCAGGTCACGCGACGTGCCCGGCGCGAGGCCCGGCACCTGGATCACGTCACCCCACAGGCCGCTGAACCGACCCTCCGGGCTGATCAGCGTGTCCGACAGCGTCTCCAGCTGCGCCTGCGTCGAGTTGGCGGGCGCTGAGGCGAGGTAGATGTGGTTGTTGTCCCACGCCCACTGGACGAGGTCCGCCTGCTTCGCCGCCGTGAGCACCTCGGGCGCCATCAGCTGGCCCGGCCCGTACTCCGGCGTGAACGCCTCCGCCGCCGCCAGCGCGTCCGAGCCCAGCGGCGAGATGAACAGCCGTCCGCCGCCGATCGAGAAGTAGCCGTCGGTGATGGTCGTGAGCGCCGGGTCATTCGGGAACAGGTCACGCGCCTCGCCCGATGAGCGCACCTCGGTGACCTCGCTGGCGGGCGCGCCGCTCCCGCTCACGGTGTGGATCAGGAACCCGGTGTCAGTCTGGGTCGGCGGAGTCGCGGCCTCCGGCTCGTCGACGATCTCCAGGGTGACGCCGAGCTCCAGCCCGATGTCAAGGGGCATCAGCCGCCCTCCTCCTTGTTGTGTCTCATTCGATCACCAGCTTCCGGTCCACGACGACCTCCGGCCGCGCGCCCGGCCAAGGCTGCTGCGGATCGTACGGATCAGCGGGCGCGCCGCCCGCGTCGTACGGCCAGTCGGAGTCATCCACCGGCCAGCCGCCGCGGATGCTCAGCGCGTTCGCAACGCCCACCTGCCAGATCATCCGCACGTCACCGACGGTGCGCTGCGTGTCCCCGTCGCTGAGCGGCTCGTAATCCATCAGTTCCACGTCCCGGATGACCGCGGGCGGCTGGTTCGCCTGGAGCCGAGAGTCATTCTGCGGACTCGGTAGCGCCAACGCCCCAGCCGCGTGTCGCGGCAACCGCTGGTAGATGCACTCGATGGTGCTCCACGCGAACGCGTCGCGCTTGAGGAGCACGTCCCGCCGCCGCTGCCCGAGGACGGTGACCTGCATCCCCAGCTGGAAGGTCAAGTCGAGGCACTCGTCCTCGTTCCGGATGATCCCGGGCACCCCAACGACCCCGACCAGCAGGCTCGGCGTGGTGTCACCGCTGAGGCGGATGCCCTGAGCGTCGCTCATCCGTACGACTGTGTTGTAGGTCTGGAACGTCCGGGGCGCGACGCCGCGCTGCCGCTCCAGCTTGGCCATGTGCTCGACATGGCGCCGCCGGATCAGGTCGACGATCACGCCCTCCACGTCGTACGGGATTGTCAGCGCGGTGTCAGGCATCAGGGAGGCGGAGGAACGCCCGGCGCGGCAGTCGCTGCGACCAGCCCGGCGAGGCCGCGGCGGAGCGCGCCGAACGCGACGTACTTGCCGATGGCGAGCGCGATGTTGTCCTCGGCCGTAGCGTCGATCACGACGGCCCGGCGCCCCCGCGTCGCCTGGACGTGAGTCCTGATCCACAGGTCCGAGCTCTTCTGGATGCCCCACGTCAGCGTCGTCGCGCTGGCGTCGATCTTCACGTCACCGCTGGTCGTGTGAGCCAGCGCGTTCGCGAGCCGGTTCGAGGCGTGCATCGTCCGCGGATCGAGCCCCTCCTGCGCCTTGCGGCGCCGCCAGCGCGCCGTCACCGGCCGGAACGGGTAGCCCTCCATCCGCCGGTTCGCCGACTGCTCCAGATAGTGCTTCACCTGGATCGACTGCAGGATCGGCTCGACGTTGTGACCACGTTTCTGCAGCCCGTCGATCATCAGCTGCGTCGAGGCAACGCCGTTGACCTCAATCCGAGCGTTCAGCGGGGTCAGGTTGAACGGCATCAGCGCATCCGGGTGTTCAGCGGCATCCGGCCGTGGTAGACGAGCTCGCGCATCGCCGCGATGAAGTTGTTCGAGTAGCCGCGGTACTCGCCGGTCGCGTCATCGGTCGCGGCGGGCTGCTTCCCGGAGGAGATGTTCATCGCCGTGTGCCACGTCGCCGCAGCGCGGGCGAGGTTGTAGTCCTTCTCCTGGATCGGGAGCCCGACACGGCCCTCGACCTCGCGACAGGCGAAGAAGATCAGCGTCTCGACCTCCGCCTCGGTCGGCTCGGTGGCATCAGTGAACGCGCCCTGAAGCGCGCCCGCGTTCTCAGCGTCGTCGTCGAAGCCCCCGGCGGTGTACGCGGGCACCACGATCGCGATGTCCTCCACCGTCGGCGCCCAGACCGGCGCAGTCGTCCCGACCATGTCCGTCACGTCAGGTATGAACGGCGGCGCCTGACTCCACCACCATGCCAAGTCGGTCATGCGGCCTCCACGAACAACGGCACGAACACCAGCCGCTCATCGGAGCCTTCGGCTTCGGTCAGCGGATCCTGCGGCACCCAGACGATCAGCCAGTCGCCCGTGGCGGGCGGGCTCTCCAGCGTCACCGACCAGTACGAATCGGCGTCAGCGGTGGCGGGCATGAGCTCCGCCGGGCGCCAGAACGTCACGATCTGCCGCGTGATCGGGACCTCGATCCGCGCGCCGTACGTCGGCGGCGGACCCGTCACCGGGAGTGACGCGACGATGTCTTCTCCGAGTGGGCTGTGCATGTCGGGTAGATCGTAAGGGTGGCCGCGGCGGGCGGTTGACGCGGACGTTCCGCCGCGGCCACTGCTGCCGTCAGTCGTCGGCCTTCTTCTTGGCGCGGGACTGACGCTTCGGGGGCTCCGGGTCGGCGCCGATGACGGTCTCGCCGCCCTCGACCTCCTCGTAGTCGCCCTCGTCCACCTCGATCGTCACCGGGATCATCTCCCCGGCGAAGATCTGGCGGCGGACCTCCACGCCGCCGAGCATCTCGACGCCGTAGGTGTCCTTGGTTGCCTTCCTCGGCATGGCTTGCCTCCTAGGAGGTGGCCGCCTTCGCGAACGCCGACGGGCGCCAGACCGGGAACGCCACCCGGGCCTCCGCCAAGATGGTCACGCGGTTGCGGACGAAGTCGTCCTGGTCGCTGTCGGACGCCTTGACGTTGACGGCCTCACGGTACAGCAGCGTGCAGCCGTTCGAGTCGCCCACCAGCGGGGTGCCCTTCGCGATCATGACCGTGGGCGTGATGGTCAGGCCCCAGATCTGGGCCGCGGCCATCGTGGCCGGACCGCCGTACAGGTACTGACCCGAACGCGACGTGCCCGTCGAGCCACCCACCTCGCGCATGAGCAGGAGGTCCTGCCAGTCGAGCGGGTGCATGGCGGCGAAGTTCGGCTCCTGGTCCGACAGGACCACGACCGTCATCGCCCTCAGGATCGCGTCAGCGATGTTGTCGCCCGCCACGAACGCCGGGGCGCCGATGCCGGACGTGTTGAGGATGCCGCGCAGGTTCTGGCCGGTGCCGTCACCCGCGAGGATCTGCTTCTCGATCTGCCGCCTCACGTCGTACGGCAGCAGCGTGTTGATCAGCGTGGCCAGGCCCGCGGCGTCGTCCATCGACTGCCGGTTGACCTTGATCCAGCCCGCGATGGTCCTGACCGGCGCCGTCGCGTCGACCAGCGTGAGCCCCTGCTGCGGCTTCACCGCGCCCTCGGCGACCGGCGCCGCCGACGCGGGGATCGCCGTCACCTGCGTGTACTCGATCGAGTTCGAGTCGGTGGTGCCCGTCGGGATCAGGTCGAGGAACCTCAGCGGCCGCAGGATCGGCGCGAGCAGCCCGCGCACGTCGGGCTGGATGAGGCCCGCGGTCGCCGCGGAGTCAACCGGCGCCGCCGGAGCGGCCGGGAGCTCGGCGAGGAAGCGCGCGGCCTCCTCACGGGACGCGATCGGGCCGAACTCGACCACGCCGAACTTCGCCGTGGACGTGAACACGCCCATGTCCCGCGCCTTGGCGTAGTTCGAGCCCTTCGCGACCAGGCGGTGCCCGTTCCAGCCGCGGGCGAGCTCCCCGTACGAGCCACGGTCGTTGCCGCCGGGGTCCGGGGCGCCCTGCTCGTCGCCGAGCAGCTTGAGGATCTCCGACTCGGCGAGCGTCAGGTCCGCGATCTGGTCCTCGATGCCGCCGACCTTCTTGACCGCCTCCTGGGCGTCCTTGAACTCCGGCCACTCGGTGACCTTGCCCTCGTGGGACGCCTGCGCGAACTTGTCCTTCGCGGACTCCTGCTCGGTGCGAGCGGTGGCGCGCTCGTCACGCGCCTCGGCCAGCTGGGAGCGGATGTCCTTCAGGCGGTCGCGCAGCGCCACGTTGGTGCTGACTGCCATCTTCTGAACCCCTCCTCGGGGTCGTGGGTGTCGGGTCAGGCGATCGCGTCGTGCAAGCGGTCCAGCCGGAGCGCGAACATCACGTCCGCGAACTCCCGCTTCTCGTCCTCGCTCAGCGCGTCATCGCCCTCAGCGGCTCCGGCCACGGCCTCGGCCTCGGGATCGGCGGTTGCGGCTCCGGTGATCACCTCGGCCGTGGTCACGCCGCCGTGTGACCTCGCGGTGAGGCGTGCCACGGCCTCACCCAACGTCTCCACACGGTCCGCAAGCCCGTCACGCACCGCGTTCTTCGCGTTCAGGACCCGGCCCTCTCCGTAGCCGTCCCTGACGGCCTGCTGCTTGACGCCGCGGCCCTGGGCCACATCCGCCGTGAACAGGTCGTAGAAGGCGTTCACGTCCTCCTGGATGTGCTCCCGCGCGTCGTCCGTCAGCGGCTCGAACGGGTTGCCCTCCGTCTTGTACTTCCCGGCGTGGATCAGCGTGTTCTTGATCCCCGCCATCTCCAGCGCGCCGCTCATGTCACGGTGCGCCGCGTACACGCCGATCGACCCAGCCTCACCGCTCGGGGTCACCACGACCTCGTCGGCCTGTGAGACGAGCCAGTACGCCGCTGACGCCGCCAGCGTGTTCGCGACGGCGACGATCGGCTTGCGGCCGCGCGCCGCGCGGATCTCAGCGGCCACCTCGGGGACGTGATCGACCGTGCCGCCCGGCGAATCCACGTCGATCACCACGGCGCCCACGTCCTCGTTGCCCATCGCCTCGGCGAAGTCACGCCGGAAGCGATGCAGCGGGTTCTCCAGCCCGAACAACGCCGCCAGGAAGCCGAGGTCAGCCATGATGCCGTGCAGCCCGATCACCTGGACGGGTCCGTTGATCTTCCGCGGGCGCCCCGGCCGACGCGCCGCCTCCGGGCGGGCCAGGTCCAGGAACCGGCCGTCCGCCGCCAGCGCGAAGAGCTCTCCGAGCACCGCCGGGCGGATGGCCCACAGGTGCCCCTCCAGTTCCGCGAACGCGGCGCCCGGCGGCACCTCCACATGCTCCTGATCGCTCACGCGAACACCTCCTCCTCGGGTCGTGACACGCCCGGCGGGAGCACGAGCGCGCGGCGCTGCTGACGGTTCGGCCCCGGTGTGGTGCCGAGTGGCTGAAGGTTGTTCATCGGGAGGTACAGCTGGTCGGCGCCGGGCTCAGTCGAGCGCGGCAGGTTCATCTTCGACCGGCCCTCGTTCGGGGTCATCAGCGCGGACCCGATGGCGCCGCGGAGCGCGGTGACCTCCTTGAGGAAGTCGCCGCGCAGCACCCCGCTGAAGTCGAACTCACAGTACGTGTCATCCTCGCGCAGCAGGTTGCGGAGGATGCCGCTGGTCATCACCTGCTCGATCAGGACCAGCGGCGGGCCAAGCCCATCGGTGTACGCCACCTGCCGGAGCTCGGTGACGTTCGAGAAGGTCGCGCGCCTCAGGTCACCCAGCATCGGCGGCGGGATCTGGTAGACGGCCGCCACCTCCTCACGGTCGATCAGCCGCTGCGCGATCAACTCGGCCTCGACCGACGTATGCCCGACCGCCTTCCATGACAGGCCCGGCGGTAGCAGCGCCGGGCGCCCCGCGTTGTCCGGCCCGCTGTAGATGGCGGTCACGTCCTCACGCAGGTTCTTGATCAGTTCGTCCCGGACATCGGGCTGGAGGCCGAGGAACTCGACGGTCGCCTCGATGGCGCTCGGCGGGCGCGCCCCGTTCCGGAACTGGGCCTTCTGATAGCGGGTCGCGGCGTCCTCGAGCGCGATCGTGGTGCCCAGCTGGTTCAGCGGCGACACGCCCTCCGGTGACAGCGGGCTCCACCACGCCACGTGCAGCGCCGCATCCACCGACAGGTCACGCGTCGCTTCCCCGGCACCCGTGGACTGAGGCGCCACCCGCCAGCTGACGATGTCCCCGTAGGGCTTCACCGGGGTCAGGAACCGCCAGTCGAGCGGTGTGAACGTGATCTTCCCCGAGCGGCCCTCATCCACCTCGGTCACCGAGTTGCCGTGCACGAGCACCGGCCCCAGCAGCGCCTGCGTCAGCGCCGCCGGGTAGCCGCGGTCCCAGGGGTTGTCGATCGCCGCCGCCAGCGGGTGATCCGACGGCCTCAGCCGCACTCGCGAGTCGTCACCGGTCCGCCGGTACACCTTCAGCGGCACCCGGACCGACCACGTCAGCATCCGCATGACCGCGGCCGCCACCCACGCCTGCTCGCTGAAGATCTGAGCGAAGCTGACCACCCGGCCGTCCACCGACCAGACGGTGTTCGACGCCACCCCGAGCCACGGCAGCCCGAAGTTCATCGGCATCGCCGGGACAGACACCGAGCTCCGCCTCAGGTCACCGCGGCCCGGCGCGACCTCCACCGGTCCAGTTGGCTCCTGAGCGCGCTCCCGGCGCCCGGCCTCCAGCCGCTCGATCCGCTCGTTACGCTCCTGAACTGTCTCCATCAGCACCTCCCCCTCGCCAGGTAGGCGATCGCGGCCTCCAGGACGGTCCGGTTGTCCTTCGCCTTCCCGAGGAGGTGGTTGCAGTTGGTGCAGAGCAGCCCGCGGACGTAGCCCGTCGCGTGGTCGTGATCCACTGCGAGCGCCTGCACGCCCGGCGGGTCACCGCAGATGGCGCACACGCCGCCCTGCTCATCGAGCATGGCCTGGTAGTCGGCCGGTGAGAGTCCCATCCGCTTCCGCCGGTACGTGTTGATCTTCAGGTTGTGATGCTCACGACAGACGGCCTGGTAGCGGAGTCGCGGGTGCGGACAGCCGACAACGCTGCACTTCGACTGGAGCGGCTGGTTGCGCTTGTTGTGACCGCGGCGGAACCGGCTGCCGCTCCTGACAGCCTCACCGCAACCGCACTGACAGGTGCTAGAGGACACGTATGCGATAGTCGTCGAGGTTGATCGTCGGCTCCGGCACGGGCTCGACGCAGGCGTTGGTGTACGCGAAGCCGCCCGCGTCGAGCGCGTCGATCACGCGCTCGTCCTGCTTGGTCCGGCTGGTGCGGCTGAGCGACGGCCGCTCGAACTTGGTGTCACCGCGCGGCAGCTTCCACGCCACTGCGTTCATGCTGTGCGCCGTCAGCTTGGGGCAGTACGGCACGTGCCTCAGCGCCCGCGTCCTCAGCCCGCGCATCACGTTCTTGTAGTCCCTCACGGCGTGGTTGTTGCCCTGCGGACGGTCGATCACGGTGCAGCCGAGCTCGTCCACGGCCCACGCCGCGATGTCCTCGCCGTTCGTCATGTCCATCACGATCGCGTCGATCGGATTGCGCTCATGCCGCGCCACCAGCACGCGCTTGATCTTGTCCGGGTGCAGCGACGAGCCGTCACGCGGCGGGCTGATCACGTCCGCCTCATCCCACAGGTGCCAGCCGTCAGGGTGCTCCCACTGCGCCACGCCACTCGTGGTGTCGTACTTCCAGCCCAAGTCGAGCCCGTAGTCGATGCGCTCGCCCTCAGGGATCTCGGTGAACTCCGGCTCCGACGCGGCTGACCACTCCTCATCGCTGATCGCCGCCAGCGTCGAGCGCGCCGCGATGCAGCACTTCAGCCGCTTCCAGTCCCCGATGTCGAACGTCGGTGCGGCGAGCTCCTCCCGGATGTCCGCGAGCGTGATGGTGCTCAGCGGGTTCACCTTGACCACGGCCCGCGGGTCAGTCGCCTTGTCAACGTCCTCCAGGCGGAACTCCAGCATGCTGTGACGCCGTCCCCGGTAGAGCGTGCCCCCGTGCCGCCTGATCCGCTGCTGCGCGCCGTCACGCATCTTGTCGCGCGCCGTCTCGAACTCGCTGCCGGGCAGCCCCGCGGTGCTGATCCCGATGCCCACGGCCTTCCGCTTCTTGCACTTACCTTTCATCAGCCGCCACGTCTCCATCGTGGGATGCCGGTGGAGCTCGTCAGCCAGGAAGAACGGGTACGGGATGGTCCCGTCATTGGCGTCCGGGTCCCACGGACACACCTCCAGCCCCCGGCCCGGGCGCCGTTTCCCGTCCTTGAACGGGCGAATCGTCCGCAAGCCGTCGTAGCAGCGGAAGCGATGGTGCAATCCCGGGGTGTTCTCAACGAACGTCTTCGCCTGGTAGTACGTCGTCTTCGCCTGATCACCGTTGTGAGCGAACAGCGGTATCCACGGCCGGAACGCCCAGTCCACGCCGTACAGGCCCAACTCGCCCATGAACGTCGTCTTCCCGTTCCCTTCAGGGACCACCAGCCAGTTCTCGTAGCCCCACGCGCCCCGCGCCAGCGCCTTGAACACCTCACGCGCGAAGTCCAGCTGCCAGCCCTCCGGCTCCCGGCGCTCACCGTCATCGAACACCAGCCGTGACCCGTAGATCCTGAAGTGCTCGACCGTGAACGGCTTCGGCGCGCGCTTCAGCGTCCGTACGTCGGTGATCAGCACCGCGCTCCTCACGCTGACCTCCGTGAGCGCCGCTGACGCGCCACGGCGACCTCATCCATGTCCGCGAACGGGTCCGGCTGCTCCTCCGGCGGGAGCTCGGCGCCCGTACGCGCCGCCTCACGTCTCCGCTCGCGTCCTAACTCCTCCAGCGCCCGCAACCGCTGTGTCGCCTTGATCGTCTTGTCCTGCGCAATCTCCTCCAGGAGGGCGATTCGGTCGGGCTCGGTGAGCGTCACGGCCCCGGAACGCTAGTTCGAGTCAGGCGTCATGCACGTAAGAATCGTCGCCTGACCGCCCGGGTGGTTGATGATCAGCTTCCCGTACACGTAACCCGACGGGCACGTCACCGCTCCCGGCGGTCCCTGAGGCCCCCGCGGACCCGCCGGGCCGACCGGGCCGACCGCTCCACGCGGTCCAGCCGGTCCCCGATCACCCGTATCACCCTTCGGGCCAGTCGGTCCTGCGGGGCCAGCGGGTCCAGCCGGACCTGTGTCGCCCTTCTCACCCTTCCCCACGTCCACCGTCACGGTCTTCGCGGGCTCCGGGCTCTGAGCGATCACCGCCGCCGCGCCCAACCCGCCCGCCGCGACGAACGCCGACGCGCCCACCACCGCCCAGATGGTGCTACTCCTCATCCGGCGCCGCCTCCGCCATCTTCAGCGCGTGCAACTCGACCGCCAGCCGCTCAGCCTCAGCGCGCGCCTCCTTCAGCCGGTCAAGGCAGTTCTGCTGCTCCTCGCCCTGGCTCTTCCGGAGGGCCATGATCGTGCTACCCACCCCGCCCACCGCTGAGATGATCGCCGCCAGCGCCAGCAGCAACGCCGCCACGTCCAGGGCCGCCAGGACCGGCACACCCTAGCTCTCCCCGCCGCGCCCGGCGATGTAGCCCACCGCGAAGCCCAAGAACCCGGTGAACATCGACGCGAACGCCGCGATCAGGCGCGTCTTGACGCCCTCGCTCACGTCGTCCTGGTACAGCAGTAGCAACACCATCGTCGCGAGGCCCCAAATCGTCATCAGGATGAACAGCAACACCGCCACGATCAAGAACAAGTGATCCCGCCCGGCCCCGTGGAAGTGGAAATGCGGCCATCGGCTCACCGAAACCCCTGCTCAGAGAAACTTCTCCGCCGAATTCGCTGCAGGAAGGCCCGCGGCACGCCCGCCCCCGTCACAGAGCCCCGAGATGAGAAGGCCCCCCCTCTCAGTCATTTCCATCGGTACGCGCTGACAGCATGCACGATGGCTACCCCGACGATGACGCCGATGAGGAAGGCGAGGGCGAGCTCGATCACTGGTCGGGGTCAGCGTTGCTGTCATCGCTGGTGGTAGGTGGAGTGGATGACGTAGCCCGTACTGAGTAGTGTCCGCACTGAGGGCAGACGGTGGGCATGATGACCCGGAAGGTACGACCGAGCCCAGTCCACCCACAGAGGCCGCACGTGCCGCGTAGGTAGACCGGGCTCGGCGTTGCAGCCATCAGGCTTCGGCGTCCGCTTCCTCGGGGTCAGGCTCGACGGCTGAGGGGTCGGCCTCGGGGTCGGCCTCGGGGTTGGGCTCCAGCGGCGGTTCGGCCTGCTCGGGAGCCGGTGAGTCCGGCGCTCCCTCCGGCACGCCCTGCGGTTCCTGCACCTCGTCGCTCACAGCGTCCCTCCCGGGTGGAGTGGTGTGGTCACTGGGGATCGTACCCTCAGTCCCCAGGTCCAGGCCCGGGCAGTGGATCGTACTCGGGGTGGGGTTCACCGTCGGGCGGCGCGTCGGGGTCGAGCTCGTCGCCTTCCTCGGGCGGGTCATCACCGGGCGGCGTCTCAGTCTGAGCGGTGAGCGCGTCCTCGTCAGCGAGCTCCTTCTCCTCACCCTCCACGGCCTTGGCCTCAGCGAGGACAGCGTCCTTCCCGAGCAGTTCGTCAGAGCCGGGCTCGTCGGGCATCAGAACCTCACCAGTAGCCAGAGGACAACCTGACCGCGGCGGTGCCGCTCGAACACGCCGCCGCCGTTGTACTGCGAGCCGCCCGCGCCGGGTGAGGTGTTGCCCCCGATGGTGTGGTACGGATCGGTGTCGCTGATCACCATCTCGATGTGGCATGACTCACAGCCGATGACCGCGTGATCGCCGCGCCTCACGCGGCTCGGGTCACGGGTAGCGCCGCGGTAGATGCCCTTGCCCGCGCGGGCCATCGAGCAGGCCACGCTGACGGCTGCTGTCGCTGAGCCCTCGACTCCCGCGTCCCAGGCCATGCAGCTGGTGAAGCAAGCGCACCACGGCACCCCGGTGCTACCGAACACCCGGCGCTGCCAGCCTGACGGTTGCGGCTCGCCGCGGTTGGAGTTGGCCGGGTTCTCCTTCACACCGAGGTGCTTGCGCGCGTTGCTGACCGCAACGGCCCGGCCGGTGGTCGGCTCGGTCTTGATCGGGACGCCCCACTTGTTATGGGTCTTCTTCCACTCGGTGAACACCTTGCCGTGACCCGTCGCGATGCAGAGCGCGTCGTACCGGGCCTTGCGTTCACGGGCCATCTTGTTGGGCTCGTCACGCAGCAGCCGGTACAGCTGCTTCCGCCGGTTCACCAGCCAGTCCACGTTGGCGACCTTGCGCGCTTTCTGAGCGTCGCTGGTGGAGGTGAACACCAGGTACACCTCGCGCTCCTCGACGTAGACGCGCTCGGTCTGAGTCATGGCGCCGGGCGCCGGGAGGCGGACCTCGTGTTTCGGGGCGCCCGTGTTGAGGTTCGCGTCCTTCAGGAACTCCCAGCGGGTCCGGCGGTTCGCGACGTTCCAGCCCTTGCCGTCACCGCCCTTGCTCTTGGGCTGAGCGCTGCGCCAGATGGACTTGCGGCGCTCGACCAGCCACGCCCGGCTGTCGGTCCTGCGCTGACGCTGCCCGTCGCTGAACCCGGGCCAGTCGCTCAACTGGCGCAGGTTGGTGTACTCGTTCCAGTGCGCCTGTTCAGCGGATGTCAGGTCACCGTACGACACTCACGTTCCCCGCTGCTTCTTGGGCTTGACGGTCTTGCCGTCGCCGCCGCCCTTGCTGTTGCCGGGCTTGCCGACGGGCGGCTTGTTGCCGGGCTTCCGCTTCGGGGTGGTCCTGCGTCCGGGTCGGGGCATGAGCCTCCTTCAGTGAAGTCGTCGTGAGCGGATGAGCGTCGCGCCGTCCACACCATGGCGGTGGACGGCCGCGCGCTCCGCTCCACCTGTTCGGTGGGCAGACTGTCCGCCGCGTACCGAGTTGCAGTGCCAGCAAGCGCCTCGAAGGTTGGACTCCTCGTAGGCGCCACCGTCAGCCGCGGCGATGACGTGATCAGCGACGGTGCTCACGCGCGTACAGCCCGGCAGGCTCAGCGTGCAGAGCGGGTCACGCAGTAGGACCGCCTGCCTAATCCGTTCACGCTGGGTGCTGCTCGTCGGCCGTGACCGCGTGGTGGGTAACCTCTCGGTGACGCGGTGCGCCGGGCAGTGCCGCTCAGCGCCTTGCGGGCGGAACGGTGCCGAGCAGGTTGCGCACGCTCTGAGGATCTCGCCCGGGGACACGGACTCCTACCTCGCGGCCGGTACAGCGCGCCCCATTCGGGTCTAGGGCGCTCGCCACTGAACGAGCCGAGTATAACGCCACTAGCTAGCGCTGAGTCCGCCGGTCACCACGATCTCGATGATGATGCCCAGGTAGACCGCGAGCACGATCAGCGCCAGGACCAGCACCAGCAGCCAGCCGCCCTTCAGCGTGGGTAGACCCGGGCTTCCAGAACCTGGAGTCGCCGCTCTACGTGCGCCGCAGGGCGCCCCGCCTCGATGGCGAGCCGGGTGAGGCGGAGCTCCCTGTGCACGTCGATCCCGCTGACCCGGGCTTGCGCCTCGGCGCGCTGGAGCCTGACGTGCGTTGGCGCCTCACGACGCTCCTGGGTCTGGAGCGAACTGAGCCGCGGCCAGTTGCGAGCGGCTTCCAGCGTGAACCGCTGCTGTGTGGACCTGTCCACGGCCTCGGGTTCTCCCGGGAGCGCCCGCGAAGGGTCGGAGGTGTACCCGCTCGTCCGTCCCAGCAGCCTCACCTCGTCACGCACGCGCCGATCGTACCGGCGCGCCCGGCGGTCAGGCTACGACGCGCGGCATGCTACCGAGCTCTTTGCGGTAGGCGATCGCCCGCTCCCAGGCCTCCGCCCAGCGCCAGCCCTGATCCTCGATGGTGAAGTACGCAGCCACCGTGTCGCGGCCCGCCTGGACGAGTTCTTCGCGGTGAGAGACGTTCTGGAGTAGCCAGCGCACCATCGAACGCCAGCGGCGCGGCCGGTCCGCAAGGAACCCGGCGCCGCGGCTCTGCAGGTCCACGTACTCCGGAGTGTCGCTCGCGACAAAGGGGATCCCGAGCGCGGCGTACTCGATGCCCTTCAGCGCCGACTTGGCCTCGTTGAACGCGGTGTCCTGAAGCGGCACGAGCCCGACGCGCAGTTGAGCCGCCGCCCGGTAGTACAGGTCCAGATCCAGCCAGCCGGTGTCATCGACGCCGCCCAGGCCCAGCTGCTTCGCGACGCCTTTGCCGTCACCGACCACGCGGAAGCTGAACCCGTCATCGTTGACCAGATCCCGAACGGCGGTGCCCAGCACGCCCAGGTCGCGCGGGTGACTGGCGAGTGAGCCCGTCCAGCCGAAGTCGGCGTCCAGCGGGCTCTTCAGCTTGAGCAACGCCTGAGGGACGCAGTTCGGGAGGACGGCAACGCGCCCGTGAGCCGCGTACTTGCGGGCCAGCGGCTCAGTGGTCACGGTGACCAGGTCGGCGGCTCCACAACAGGTTCTGAGGTGCTGCCAGTTGGCGTGAGGCGTGTTCGCTGGATGGAGCGCGGCGTAGGCGCCGTGACGCGGGTCCAGCGCGCAGAGGTCGTCATCGAGCTCCACGACGACCGCGACGCCTTGCTGCTGGAGCATCGAGATGATCGCTGGCATGTGGTGACTCACCGGGCGCTGGATGACCACCACGTCAGCGCCGACCGGAACGCTGATCAGGATCCGCTGGTTCGTAGCGCCCACCCGGCGCATGTTCAGCGGGATGCGATCCTCCACCTGGACCGGGACGCCCGCGTGCCGGGCGGGCAGGCTGATCCGGTAGTGCCCACAGCCGTACGAGTCGGCCCTGAGCGCGAGGACGTTCACTTGCCGATCTCCGCAATGACCGGCGTGTGCCAGCAGGGCTCCCCAAACTCCGCCTGGAGCCCGCGGATGAAGTCCAGGTCCCCTTGGTAGCGATCGCCCCACTGAGCCCTCAGCGGAGGCGGCGTGACGACCATCTGGGTGCTGACGTTGCCGTCCCTGACTTCAGGGTCAGCCCACAGGAGGCGCCCATCGCGGTAGCGCATCCGGAAGAGATGGACCTTCCAGGCGTGGAGTCTGATCCGGGCGCGGACGAGCTCCAGCGCGCCGGGCGTGTACCAGTCGTCATCGTCGATGAACATGAGCGCGTCACCGCGGGCGGCGCGCATCAGCTGGTTGCGGGCGGCGTGACCCCACGGGCAGTCGAGGTTCATGCTGACGAGGCACTCGTCGCCCTCACGCAGTTGCGGGTTCACGGAGTCAAGCGTCCGCTGGAGGGTCGGGCGCCCGCTCGACGCGATGATCACTGAGAGCCGTGGCCGGTACATGACGGTGCGCGCCGGGCGAGCCATGACAGCCCGCCCGGCGCCCGCGATCCTACGCCGTCGCCGCCGCCAGCGCGGCCCACTCCGCGTCAGAGTAGACGAGCAGCTTGCCGCCGAGCTCCTCCAACTCGGTGGCGCGGTCGTACGAGTCTACGTCCTGCGAGGCGCGCGTGACCGCGCTGAGCAGGCCCCAGCGAGTCAGGTCGCCGCCACCCGCCAGGTGGGTGAGGACGCTGTCGGCCTCGCCGTCGCTGAGCCCCTCCGCCTTGGCGAGGCGCTGGACGCCCAGCGTCACGCTCTCCAGCGGCTTGCCCTCGGCCGCGGCGCGGAGCGCCTCGACCACCTCACGGAAGCGCACCTCGTCCACGGCGGCACGCACCACGTCAGCCACCGCCATGAAGAACGCGCGGTCATCCGCCTGGAGCGTCTCGTCACGGAACACCGCGTACGAGGCCTCCTCGTTCTGGACGCGGCGCCCGACGTGGATGCGCCGCAAGGACTCCCCGAGGGAGCGCGGCAGGACCATGCCGTTGGTGCAGGCGAGCGTGTAGACGAACGGCTCGACCCTCAGCGAGCCCCAGCCGATCTCGCTGTTGCTGATGAACACCCCGGCGCAGACCTCCTCGCCGACCTTGACCTGGCCCGTAACGCGCGGGGTCAGCGCCTTGATGTACATCCGCTCGTCGGTGAGCGCGCACGACTCCACCCGGACGCCCTCGCCCAGGTCCTGCAGGATCGGGAGGACCGCGCGGGCGAGCTCGTGGTTGTCGAGCCGCCGGTAGCGGTCGCTGAGGAACGCCCGCGCCTTGCCGTCCAGCGTGCGGACCATCCGGCGGGACGGGTCGTGGTGGAGCAGCCGGTTGACGTTGATGTCGAGCAGGTTCGGCAGCCCGCCCTGGATGCGCTCGTAGAACTTCCAGGGGATGTTGAGGTGGTCGGCCAGCTGCCGGTGGCAGTGCTCAGTGACGATCAGCCCGGAGGTGTCCGGCGTGGAGCCGTCACCGATCAGGTCGATCTCGCTGTGACCGCCGCGGCCGGTCTCCAGCACCTCGGTGTTGAAGTGCATCCGCCGCGTGTCCGCGACGTAGTCCTGCTTGGCGGAGTTCTGCCGCTCCAGTTCAGCGGCGAAGTCCTGCAGGGAGAGTCCCTGCTTCACGGTGACCTCCTTGGGTCGGTTCGGGTTGTCATGGGAAGTATAAGGCTTGGCCCGGCGGCGCTGCTCACGGCTGCACCTCCTCGCCGATGGGTAGCCCGGCGCGGCGCAGGTTGGCCCGCGCGTTCAGTAGCGCGCGGTGATCGCTCGGCGTGCCCGGGATGGTCGCGATGATCTGCCCGCCGTACATCACGCACCAGTGACGCGCTCGGCGTTGTAGCTCGCCGCCCGCCGCAGTGATCTCCTCGAACAACTGCTGCACCTCGTGGCTCCCGGGGCGGCTCTGACGGCCGGTGCCCTCCACGGGTCGGCCCCCGCCCGAGCGGTCAACGAACGCCGCCTCAGGGGGCTGCCTGCGCTCCCTGGGACGCACGGGCGCGGTAGGCACGAACCGGTAGCGGCGGGATTCGTTCCGGCGCCGCTTGTCCACCTCCAGCCTGCCGCCGCGTTCGTAGTACCTGAGCGCCGCGCGCAGCTGACGCTCAGGTACGCCCGGCAGCTTCGACTGGAGATCCTCGTACGTGAACCGCTGGAGCCGCTCGGCTAACTCCCGGACGAGGAGACGCGCGACGCGGGTCTGCTGCGCGTCGGTCTGCCCGCGCCGCGCCCACATCGCGCCCTTGGTGTTCCCGTGCCGGGTGACGAGCCCCTGAGCCGCCAGCTTGCGGAGCAACGCGCGGAGCCGTGACTGCGATACGCCCAGGATCAGCGATAGCTTCCTGGTCGTGGTCGGCCCGTTGTCGAGCACGCTGAGTACCTGCCGCGCCTCGTGGTTCATCGCTCCGGCCTCCTCACGCGGTAGCGGCCCCCGGTGCCCTGGAGCGAGGAGCCGAACGCGGTGACCACCTTGCGGCGACGCTCGATCAGCTGGTCTTGGAACCAGAGGCCCGGCGCCCACGGCGTGCCGTCAGCGAGCTCGTCCTCCATGTCCTCCGCGGAGGCGCGCTTGACCGTGACGCCCACGACCGGGTGACGGCCCGCGGGGCACGCGGGGTCGAACTCGTGGGTCTGAGCGCTCATCCGGATCAGCCCGATGGCGGCGCTCGGGCGCCACGGCGCCCGCTCGGCTCGTTCCCACGCCTGACGCGCGGCGGCGGCGGTGGGGTAGTGGACGGCGACGATGTACCACGTCTCGCCGTTGACTTGTCTCGTGATCATCAGAGCGCCTCCAGCAGCGCTAGTTCGTGGTCGCCCAGGTACTCAGCGGCGAACGGGAGCCCGTTGGCGTCCAGAGCGTCCTGGACGCGGTCAAGGAACTCGTAGTCGCACCAGGCGCGCGTCTCGTAGTTGACGGTCGCGGCGTACGCGCCATCGTCGTAGTGGACGTGGACCTTGTGGCCCACGGCGTCGCGGCGCCCGTACCAGAACTCCGGTTCGCGGCGGCGGATCATCACCGCAACGAGGTGAGTGGCTTGAACCACCGGGCGGGCGGTCATCCGTTCATCCCCGCGTAGTCCATGCTCACGAGGAGCAGGTGGTCGTAGTCGCCGCTCATGGCCGCGTTGCGGTAGGCGTCGATCACCTCGTTCGAGTTGCCCGCCTCGCGCAGCTTGCGCTGGACGAAGCCGATGACGGCGAAGGCGTTGCCGTCGACGCCGATCAGGTCAGCGTCCGGGTTGATCCAGTCGGGGTGACGGTCGGATGGGTAGAGCATGGGTTCCTCCTGACGTTCGGGGTTGGGTGAGTATAAGCCTCGGGGGCGGCGTCCCGGCAGAACGCCGCCCCCTGTCCTCCTAGCGCTTGAGCGCGTCGAACACGCTCAGGGCCAGGACGGTGTCACGGAAGGGGATGTCAGCCAGGTCCAGCGCCTCCTCGATGATCTCCCGGGCGCGCTTGATCTGAGCGTCCGTGGGGCGCCTGACCGGGCGCGGCGCCGGGGCCGCGGCGGGCGCCGGGGCGGGCGCCGGGGCGGGCGCCGGGGCGGTCAGCGACTTGACCGCCGCCTGGAGGGCGCTCTCACGGAGGTTCTCCGCCTCCTCGCGGTACAGCGCGTCCTCACGCATCTCCCGCTCGTACGCCTGACGCTCCTGGACCGCCTCGTACGCGCCGAACGCGTCGCCGTCAGCCTGGTCGGGGTGGGCGCCGTTGCTCAGCGCGCGGCGGCGGGCGGCCTCGGCGGCCACCTCGGCCTCGTTGGTGCCCGCCTCGCGGAGCACGCCGGTCACGGTGCGCGGCTCGCGGGTCACGGCGGTGCCGTTGCGGTCGCGGTCAGCCGCGATGTGCTGGCTGCCGGTGTCACGGCCGAAGCACTCCGGGCCGATGCCGCGGTCGATGCTGACCGGGTCGGTGAGCTCGCGGAAGCAGCGCCCGCAACGGGAGGCCTCCTGCACTCGTGAGCCGTCAGCGGTCACGCCGGTCGCGGCGTACTCGAACACCGCGAGGATCGCGCGGCGGTACTCCTCGCGACGGGTCCGGAGGGTCAGCACCCAGCGCCCGTCGATGACGTTGATCCAGCCGACGTTGGCGCCGAGGATCTTGATGTTGGTCCGGGCGCCCTCCTCGCCGGGGCTCATGTTCGCCCAGCCGTTGCCGCGGCGCCCGCGGGTCCTGACGCTCACGGTCGCGTGGCGCCCGTCGGTGAAGGTGACGGTGGCCTCGATGCCGCCCGCAAGGAGCATCCGGCCCGCGCGGCTATCGGCGCTGGGCGTTTCCACCTGGGTGCCCTCGCCGTTGCGGTCAACGGCGGCGGCGGTACGCGCCGGGCGCGGCATCGCCATCAGCTGGTCGATGGCCTGGCTGGCCTCGCGGCGGGTCGTGTTCGGCGCGAAGTGCTCGATGGTCGGCATGTTCCGCTCGGCGAGCAGCGAGTTGAAGAACTGAAGCTGACGGGCGGTGGGCTCTGACGTGGTGGGCATTTGAATCTCCTGGCTTGGTGGGGCGGTTCGGGTTACAACAGGAAGTATAACCGCCCCGGACGATTCGTCAACCCCCCCTAGCGAATTCTTTCTCAGCGCCTACGGCGGCGCGGCGGCGGCGCGGGCGGGCGGACGTACGGCACGTTGGTCTGCCGCGTCATCCGGCCGTGCTGAGGGCACTTCGGGACGGGCTCTCCCGCAGCGACGAACACGCGGTGTACCGGGTCGCAGCGTAGGCAGATGTACGCCCGGCGCTCAGGCACGGCCCGGCGGCTTCGGCGGCTTGCGCCGCGGCTTGCGCTTCTGGCGCTGCTTCGCCTTGGGCATGTCGGTGCCCGGGCGCTTGCCCCGGATGTCGGTGGAGCCGTCACTGAGCCCCACGAACTGCTTGCGGACACGCGGCATCAGGCGCTCCTCTGGAGGAACGTGGAAGCGGATGCACGGCGCCGGGACCGTAGCCCCGACGCCGCGCTCCATCAGGAGATTCGCAGCCTTTAGGGACCGAGGGCGCCGCTCTCCGGCAGCCCTTATCGCCCGGCGGGAGGTGGTAGCTTGCGGGGCGGGCACGCGGTCAGACCCAGGTCCTAGAGCCTACCCGCGAGCTCGTACATGCCCCGCGGGTGCAGCCCGAAGTGACGTTCGAGGACGACCATCACCGTGTACAGCTGCCGGGCCACCTCGTGATCGCACTCGCTGACCCGGCGGTCCGGGTCGATCGGCGGGAAGCCCGCGCGCTCGAACCAGAACAGCTGCGCCGCGGTCATCCACAGCGCCCGGAAGTTGTTGGCGTCAGCGTTCGCGATGGCGGCGCCGAAGTCAGCCGCCCGGCGCTCGCACTCAGGACAGCCGTCGTGGAAGACGTTGCGGGCGTCGTAGCCCGCAAGCGCCGCGTGGTAGGTGTGGCTCACGGCGAGGCCTCCGCGCTCGGAGCGTTCTGGGACCGCCTGGAGCGCCGGGTGTGCGCCTTGACCACGTGCCCCCGGACTTCACGCTCGGGGACGGTACGGACCTCCGGGACGCCCCTGAGAGCGTGTTCGACGCGGGCGAGCAGCTGGTCCCGCGCCCGCAAGGCGGCGCGCTCAGCGCGCACCGCCTCCAGGATCTCGTAGCCGGTCATGCCGCGCTCCACGTGCCGCGCCAGGCGTCGCGCTCACGCGCGGCGTACTCGCGCCAGTCCCCGGAGGGGATCGGGTGGAGGCGCATCCCGTCGCTGTTCCAGACGTAGGTCCAGGCGGTCACGTCGGGCTCGACCAGCTGCACCATCCGCCGCAGGTACATCGACCGGCCCTCGTCATTGGCGCGGTAGCCCTCGATGCTGTCGGTCATCTTCAGCATCTCGGTGAGGTGCTCCAGGGAGAGGGCGCGCCAGAGCTCGCCCTTCACCTCGCCCGTGCCCTTGCGGAGCGCGGGGAAGGCGCCGAAGCCCACGGCGTACAGGTCGCCGCGGATGACGCACGGCCCCTGGAGCTCGGCGTACGGGCTGAGCGCCGCCTCGCTCCTGAAGTGGCCGGACATGAGGGTGCCGTAGACGGCGATGTTGTACTGAGGGTTCACCTTGACTCCTGATGGTTGGGGGTCCCGAGGCCGACGTGCCAGCCGCGGGTCTTGACGGGGAGCTCGGAGCGCTTCACGGTGTAGTCCTGCCCGTCCTCGAAGCGGACGCTCAGGGTGGTTGCGGAGAGGCCGGTCACCTCGCCGTAGCCCGCGACCCTGAGGATCATGCGCCCGCCTGACTCGTCCGTCAGGAGGGCGCCGCGGGGGATGAAGATCGCGCTCATGGCTAGAAGTAGATGACGCCGAGCTCGCGGCGCTCAAGGCGGTCAATGGTCATGGGCACGTAGTCCGCGGCGATCGCGGCCTTGACGACGGCCCGCGCGCCGCCCTCGTACGTGGCGACCACGTCGATCTCCTCCCCGCAACCGCCGCAGAACGCGGTCCAGTAGTAGCGGGCGTCGGCGGGGTGCAGCCCGTCCGCGTCGTAGTAGCGGCCGGTCTTCTCGTGAAGCTGAACGTTCATGGTGGTGATCTCCTGATGGGTTGCCCAGGCCGCTCTACGCGGCCTGGAAGTAGGGAAGGACCGTCGTCTCGGCGTTCTGCTCGACCAGCCCGCAGAGGCGCCCGTGACGGTTCCGAATGACGGTCTGGAAGGCGAGGCGGTACTCGCGCCCGTCCTCCGTGGTGAAGATCGTGTCGCCGCGGCGACGGTCGTTCTCGACCGGGTAGAAGTCGCCGTTCACCGCGTAGGTCTTGGAGCCCTTCGGGGTCCGGGCGAGGAACAGCGCGTCAACGCTCATCGCGCCGTGACCGTAGTCCTTGGCGATGAAGCTGATCGTACGGCCGAAGGCGGTGCCGGTGAGAAGGATTTCGTTGATCATGAGAGGTCTCCTGAGTCGGGGTTCGTTCGGGCTACGCCTACAAGTATAACAACGATTCGCGTTTCGTCAACCCCCCCTAGCGAATTTCTTCTCAGCGTTCCTCAGCGGCGAGGCGGTCCGCAAGCCTTGCGGCTCGCCAGCGGATACCCACGCGTCCCGGTCCTCAGGACTCCAGGAGAGCTCCCTACGGACCGGGGACGCCGGGGTCGGCGCGGGCGCCCTCACCGTGTGAATTCCCATCCACGCGCCGTCTCCTGGAACGGCCCCTGCCCCTTGAGGTGGGGGCGGACCCAGACCTGCCGCGGCCCGTTGCGGGTGTGCCGGGTAGCCCAGTACCCGCGGACGAGGAAGCTGACGTGGTACTCCCTCCCGGTCGGCTCCGGGTCGTAGTCGGGGCGCTCACGCTCCCGCCGCAAGGTGATCACGGTGACCTCCTTCGCGGCGATCCCGTGCCGCGCGGCGTCGCGGCGCAGCTGACGCGGGAGCCGGTGCCGGGCGGGGACGAACTGGCTGGCGATGCGCCAGAACGTCTGGATCAGTCCGCACTGCTGCCGGGCGCGCTCCCTCATCTGCTCGAAGCTGTCCTGGGGCATCACGTCGTAGCGGTCAGGGTCATCCCAGTCGCCGTACTCGTGGTTGCCGTCGTTGCCCCACGACCACTGCCACATGTGGACCATCGACATCGGGAAGTTGCGGCGGACGTGATCGCGCGTGTACGCCGGGTGGCCCGGTGGCGGGTTGGTCCAGCGGTCAGGGACGCCGAGCTCGTCCGCAAGGCGGAACTCGTCCTCGACCGCCGTGTAGAAGCTGACCCAGAACGTCCCGATCTGCGCGTCCTCGCTGATGATGCTCAGCCACGCCATCGCGCGGACGGGGATGTAGCCGTTCAGCGAGCCGGGCGGCGCCGGGGCGCGCATCGGGTTCTCCTCGGTGACGGGCATGTCGTCGAGCATGATCGGCCGCGGGAACAGCACGAACCCGTACGGCGTGAACGCGTCGCTGCCCAGGACGGGCTCAGGCTTCCACGTCTCACGGGCGTGGTCGACCAGATCGCAGGCGTCCGGGCTGACGTACACCGGCTCGGCTTCCCGCAACATCGCGACCTGGATCCGGGCGAGCGCGACCGGGTCACGCTGAGCCTCCGGCGTATGGATCTCGTTCTGGCTGGTGAAGAAGCCCAGCATGAACCTGAGGCCCGGCTCGCTGATGGTCCATTCGTAGAGGCGCTGCTGGGCGATCAGCGCGTCCTCGTAGCGGCTGTAAGGCGGCATGGGTAGTGATCTCCTGGTGGAAGGGCTGGAGCCCGCCTACGCGGCGGGCTCCCAGTCGGGGTGGTCCGCAGGCGGCTCAAGGCCCGCGGCGTTGTACTTGGGCGGCTTGCCCACCTTGTCGAACAGCGGCTGCTGCTCGTGGAGGTACCAGATGTGGTCGTTACGGTCCTCCTCCTTGTCGAACCTGATGGCGCACACCGGGCAGAGCCAGCTGACCTTGACCGGCGCCCGCTTGCGGGGCTTGGTGCGCTGACCGGCGGGGCGGTGCTTGCCCTCAGCCTTGGCCGGGGCGCGCCGCGCCTTGACCGGCCGCGCGGGCGGCGCCTGGACGCCCGCGTACGCCGCCGCGGCCTCGACCGGCCAGCGGATGATCCGCTGTGAGCCCGGGTTGCTCCAGTAGTCCATCTCCGGGTGGAACTGGACCCCGAGGCAGCGCCCGTCACGGGACTCGATCGCCTCGATCATGCCCTCGCGGTTACGCGCCGCCACCCGGAAGCCCGCGCCGTGCCGCAAGACGATCTGGTGGTGGAGGCTCACGCAGCCCATCGCGTTGCCGATGATGCGCTTGAAGTGCGTCCCGGGCTGAGCCCAGACGAGGTGGCTGGTGCCGCGGTGCCCGTTGATGTGCTGCTTCAGGCGCCCGCCGTTGTGGACGGCCATCAGCTGGCTGCCTCGGCAGATGCCCAGGACCGGGACGCCCAGCGCCTCAGCGCGCTCCAGGGCGCTCCACTCGGTACGGTCGCGCGTCTCGTTGACGCCGTACGTCCGAGCGTGAGGCTTCTCGCCGTAGCGCCGCGGGTCCACGTCGCCGCCGCCCGTGAGCAGCAGCGCGTCGAACGGCTGGGCCAGCGCCTTCTCGACCGCGCTCACGTTCTGAGGGCTCACGGTGGTGACGGTGCCGCCCGCGTGACGGACGACGGCCGTAGCGCCGCTGAGGCCCTCCAGGATCAGCACGTGGGGGCGCTGAACGGGCCGGTCGGCGGTAGCGGGGGCGGGGTTGGTCTTGCGGGGCTTCTTGGTCATGACTGCTCCTGATGGATCGAGGTGACTGAGGTGGTCTCCAGCATGCACATCCCGCTGTTGACCAGGTGGTAGATGAACCCCTTAGGGGTCTGGTAGATGACGGGCTTCTGAGCCCGGCCGGACCAGTTAGCGGCCCGGCGCCGCAAGTCCCGGCGGAACTCCCGGCGCGTCTTGTACGGCCTCCACTGCGTTGCCCTGAGCGCCTCCTCCAGTTCAGCGAAGGTGCGCCCGGTGACGATGGAGCCGTCAGGGAAGATCAGGTTCAGCACCGCCGCCCCCTTACGCCGCGACCGGCGCGGGGGCGGGAGCGGCGAAGCCGAAGTGACCGGCGCGCTGCTTCAGGTAGGTCACCTGGTCAGCGCTCAGCCCGTGAGCCGCCAGCGTGTCGAGCAGGTCGTGAGCGGTGACGCTAGCCAGCGTGACCCCGGCGACCGCGGCGTTGATCTGAGCCTGGCCGTAGGCGACCCAGGCAGCGATCTTCGTGAAGCTGATCGTGCCCTGGTGCTGCCGAACCTCGACGGTGCCGTAGCGCGGGTACGCCGCAACGTTCAGGGAGCGGTAGCGGTCCACGTAGGCGAAGTGGCTACGGACCGCGTCACGCGCCGTGGAGCGGAGCGACTCGACGCGCTCGACGTCGCGGTGGGTGAGCGGCGCGGCCCAGCGGGTGCCGCGGCGGGAGGCGCTGACCAGCTGGTCGGTAGCGCTCTGCGTATCCATCCAGTTGCGGAAGAGGCGACCCAGCGCCGGAGCGTTCAGCCCGTTCACGTCGTGGTGGACGTGGAGGCCGCAAGAGCGGCTGACGCGGGCGCCAGCGGCCTCAAGCGCCTCGCAGGCCAGGCGCAGCTGCTCAAGGCCCGCGGCGCCGCGGAGCGGGGGGCTGACGAGCTCGCCGCCGCCGGAGGGGAGGGAGGCGTCGCTGACGACCTTCCAGGTGCTCAGGACTCGGTGGCTGTAGCCGGGCAGGTCACACCCGAGCCCGCGGTTGCGGAGCTCCTGAGCGACTCGGCTCATGGCCGCGCCGATGAACTCGATCTCGACGCCGAACTTGCGGTTACCGGCGACCGCGGCCACCGTGCCCGTGACTCGGCGGGCGGCGCGGCTGACGCGCTGGCGGCGGGCGGTGGGGCCGGTGCACTGGTCGCAGAAGCTGGCCGGGTAGCGGGCCATGTCGAAGGCCTCGGTCCGGTTAGCCGCGCGGCGGGTGGTGCCGTGGGTGTCGCAGAGGACCCGGAAGCTGGAGGCGCGCTCGGCCCAGATCGGCCGCTCGGCGATCACGGCGGTCACGGTGCGGCTGGTGGAGCGCCGCTCGGCGTTGACGACGTACTCGCGGGAGTTGAGCGGGGTGGTGAGGGTGGCGGGCATTTGAATCTCCTGGGCTGGTTCAGAGGGCTACGTTCGGGTTACAAGACACAGTATAACCGGTTGCTCGGTAATGTCAACCCCCCCTAGCGAATCTTTATCTTTCGTCGGTGGGCCTCGGGTGCGCGCGTCAGCCGCCCGGCACGGCCGGTCACTTGCGGCGCGGCTGAGCCCGAGCTACTCGGAGGCCCAGGCCCGGCGGAGTTGCGCGCGTCGTTCGCGGTCCAGGATGGCCTGTTCGGCGGCGAGCTCCCCGCGGCTCAAGCGCTCGGTCAGCGCCTCTCCTGAGAGGTCCCCCCGGGCCTCCAGAGCCTCTTGCCGCTCCTGGTAGGGGAGCGTGTCCTTGTACTCCATCAGCCGCTCCTCACGCCGTAGTTGCGCTCCGCCCAGTCGGTCGCCCGGGACGCCTCAGCGTCAGCCGTCCCGCAGGTCGCCATCTTCGTCCGGTAGTAACAGACGACGCTGATCCGCTCAGCGCCACACGACTCGCACGGGCCGGTGTTGAGCAGCTTGCGGCCGTCCTCGCAGCGACAGTGCATCAGCGTGTTCCCGTGCCAGGCGTGAGCGTCCATCAGGATCAGGTCGCCGTCCTGCATGTCCGCAGCGATCCGGTACTCGGGGAACGTCAGCGTCCCGCCCACGTAGGCCCCGCGCCGGGCGACAGCGAGGCAGCTGAACCCCTCGTCCAGATCACCCTTGTCCTGGTGGACCCCGGTGCTGTACGTGTTGTTCAGCGTGATCGTCGTGAACGGCGTGCCGTCGATGATCCAGTCGGCGGCGGTCTGATCGGCGTACCGACGCTGCGCGGCGAAGCGGTCCGGGACGTAGCGCTCGAACTCGGCGGCGATCGCCTGGAACAGCGGCAGCAGCTGAGGCCAGCGAGTCTCCATCTCTCTTGCGGTCCAGGAGGTGAGGCGACAGAACTTGTAGAAGCCCGACGCCTCGAACGAGCCGAGGATCGAGGACATGACAGGCTTGGCGCGCTGCACGTTGTTCTGCGTGAACTTGTTGCCGGTGCCTGAGGCGTACCCGCGGTTCTCGCTCGTCCCCCTGATCGTGTGGAGGATCCCGTACGCCGCGTCCATCTGCTCCCGGACCGCGCCGGGCAGGTAGACGGCCAGCGGCCTCCCTGACGGCCCCATCACGCGCGTCGGGCCGGTCAGGCGCACGTCGTGGTCACGCTCGGTGAGGATCTTCTGCTTCCGGGCGTCCATCGCCTCCGGGCTGATCCGTGAACGCACGCGCAGTTCCGTCAGCATCAGGACTCCTCTCTCGTGATCACCGGGTGCGCCGACAGCGTCGCTACCAGCGTCTCCACCGGCAACGTAGCATCCAGAACGGCGGTAGCCAGGGGCCTCAGGTTCTCGATCTTCGAGGCGCGTGACTTCAGCCAGCGCGCGTCCTGCTCGGAGCCTCTTGCGGCGCGGCGCTCCGCCGCAACTTCCGGCGGGCAGTCGAGCAGGATCACGTCGAGCGTGTAGCCGCGCAGCCGAGCGCCGTCGAAGAACGCGCGGTTCGCGAGCCGGTCACCCTCCCCGAGGACGCGGCTCCACGTCTGAGTCTCCAGCATCGCGAGGACGCGCGGCTGAACGTTCATCGCGAGCGTGTCGGTGCCTGACCGGCCCACGCGCTCCCGGCCCAGCTGCACCAGCCCGTCCTCGTAGGTGGTGTGAGCGAACGGCTGCGTGAACACCCGGCGGCGGCGCCCGCGAACGAGTTCGGCCATGACGGCTGACTTGCCCGCGCCGGGCACGCCGATCAGGTAGACGAGCAACGGCTTCTCAGCCCGGTACCACGGGCGCGTCCGGGCGGTCACAGCACACCCGCCCAGTGCAGGATCAGCGCGCAGATCGTCGCGGCGAACAGCGCGCAGATCAGCCCGGCCCAGAAGTCAGTCACGGTCCCACCGGGCCTCTGAGCGGAAGCGATCCATCCGCTCGTTCAGTTCCGCCTTGCGGATGCGATCGTTCTCCTCAGCGGCCTCCAGATCGCTCAGGGCGCGCACAACGTTGGGGTCGTCGGGCATCCGGGCCGCAAGGTCACGCATCTCCGGCGCGGTGAGGCTGGCGGTCAGCCCGGGTCGCTCCATCGCGCGCTCTACCTCGCGGATCAGCTTCGGCTGGTCGTGCATCACGATCAGCACCTGCCGGAACCATCGCTTGTTCGCCTTGATCCTGACGATCGCCACTCGGGCCTCCTACGTTCGGGGCGCCGAAGTATAAGCGGTGAGCAGGTCAACCACCGCGCCGGTCAGCTTCTCTCCGTCATCCGCCGGGACGACGGTGTCAGCACCCGCGTCCAGGAGCTCTTCCACGCCGTGCTTGGGCGTCGCGAGCGCCACGCACGGCACGCCCGCCAGCTGCGCGCCCTGAACGTCACGCCACGTGTCCCCGACCACCACCGCGTGACTCGGCGGCAGCGTACCGAGCGCCCACCTCACGAGCTCCTCGCGGCTCAGGCACTCGCTGCCCGTTGCGGACCGGCGGAGGTTGATCGCCTCACCGACCAGCGCCCGCTCCACCTTCAGCCGCGCCACCGGCCGCAGGTTCCCGGTCACCAGCCGGATGTCCGCGCCGAGCGCCTTCGCGGCCCAGATCATCTCGACCACCGAGCGCCGAGCGCGCAGGCGCGTCGGGCAGCGCGCCAGGAACCGGGCCATGTACGCATCGATCCACTGTGGCAGCTTGAGCACGGCGTCCTCGTCGCTGACTCCGGCGCGCTTGCACATCTCCAGCACGATCCGGCGGTCAGTCTTCCCGACCCAGTCCACCTGCACGGCCTCAGGGACGTGCTCCGGCCCGTACCCGGCGTCGAATCCGTACACCTCGGTGATGGCCTCGGTGAGGACCGCTGCCTGCGGGAGGAAGATGTTGTCCGGCAGGAGCGTGCCGTCCAGGTCCACGAGGACCGCGGTGGTCATGGGGCCTCCAGGTCGTTGAGATACGCGACGAAGTGATCGTTCCCGCCGCAAGCGCCGCGGCGGCGCTCCCTGAGGCGGGCGAGCGCGTCACGGCCGGAGCACTTCTCGATGTCCCGGATGATCAGCGCGTTCACCAGGCCGCTCCGGTTCACGCCGTAGTAGCAGTGCGTGAGGACGTTGCCCCCGGCGGTCAGCGTCGCTGCCGCCTCCGCCACGGCGGGCTCGATGTTCGGGAGCGCTGACCGGAACTGGCTGTTGTCCCCGAACGGGACGTGGCGGTACGTCAGCACGTAGAACGCCATCTTCGGGTTCGGGTGAGGCGCGACGTTCAGCACCATCGCGATCCGGTACTCGGCCGCAACGTCACTCGGCTCGTAGCCGTCGAGGCGCTTCGAGCCCGCCTGGTAGAGCCGGGCGTCGCCCACCTCGTACACGGGCCGGAGGATCACCGGAGCTCCTTCAGGCGGAGGAGCTCGCGGTACTCGGCGCCCGTGAGATTGCCCTTCGAGGCGTTGCACGACGAGCACGCGATCACGATGTTCGACGGATCGTTGGTCCCGCCGCGCTGAGTAGGCACATCGTGGTCGCGCTCCGTGCCCGGCCTGCCACAGTAGACGCACGTGCCCTTGACCGGCGCGTTCCCGCGGTGATTGTTGCCCGGCAGGTGAGCGGTCGCCCGCGCCCTGAACTCCGGGTCCTCCCACCGCTTGCGCTGCGCGGCTGACATCTTGGCGCGCCACTCCGGGTCAGCCCACCGCTCACGCATCCGTGCCGCAGAGGCGGCGCGGGACGGGTGCGACGGGTTCTTGTTCTTGGCGATCATCTTGGCCCGGAACTCAGGGTCCTGCCAGCGCAGCCGGAGCCGCTCCGACGATGCTTGACGTTGGGCAGGGCTTGCCTGCCTCTTCCCAGGTGATGGGGTGGGAGATGTCATCCGTATCGGTATAGCTGAACCGGAGGTCGCTCCAGTAGTACCGGAAGTCCGGCAACGTCCGCTCCAGTTCCTTGCGGGCGCCCCACCAGCCGTTCTGCTCGCCCAGGCTGACCGCGTTGAACACCTCCGCCCGCGCCTGAAGCATCGTCGACTCGTGGCCCCAGTACTCGCCCATCGCCTTCCAGTAGCGGAGCTCGGTGTCATGCGTACGGCCCGGGTACTGACGGCCCAGGAAGTTCTTCTTGTACTCGCAGAGGACCACCTGGAGGATG